>Ga0208159_1000214_pt1 | contig 24396 bp, 28 predicted proteins | sample 9_EtaG_FD_184082 | JGI IMG/M metagenome (GOLD analysis project Ga0208159, IMG submission 184082) | Marine viral communities from the Subarctic Pacific Ocean - 9_ETSP_OMZ_AT15188 metaG (SPAdes) (version 2) | ecosystem: Environmental > Aquatic > Marine > Oceanic | place: Pacific Ocean | collected... | reverse complement strand
AAAGCCAAATATAACAGCAAAACATATTGCTATGCTACCTATCACAGCCTTCAATGTGAATCTCCACTCTTCTTTAAGAAACTTAATTACATTTTTCATTTTTTTAATTTTAAATTAATATTCATTTTATTTGTTACTCAGTACACCCAGTAGGACTTGAACCTACAACCTACAGCTTAGAAGGCTGTTGCTCTATCCAGTTGAGCTATGGGTGTATCAGATACAAGAGCAGTAGAATAAACTACCGCTCCTATATCATCTCACTCACTCAAACTTAATAATCCACTACAGATTACTAAATCAAATAAAGTTACTGGTGTTGTTAGTACGTCACCAGTGACGTTATGAGCCCAAACTTATAGATTTAACTTATAACCATGATCACCATTGGCAATTAAAAATCCATCAAGATCATTGTCTTTAAATCTTCTTTTAACTTTGTTCATTATACCATCTAATTCTTTTAAAGTATTGATGTTCTTATAATGATCCCAGAAGTTGATACCTGTATGTACAGAATTCATATCTATATGCATCTCACCTTGATGGATTACAATCTTTATAGATTTATCACCATCTTCCCATTCATCTTTATATTCAGCATATGGATTATTACCTAATGCATTTATAACATACTTAGGTGTCTTCCACCATTTATGTGTAGTTACTGCAGTTTTATTTGCATTAACAAAGAATGTTGCTTGAACATGTCCTTTAAAATAACTATTACAATACTGTATAGTAGGATTATCACCACCAGTTGTAAACATACATGATGTGTGTCCTTTAAAAGAATTACCGTGTTTTATTTCATACACCTTTTTAAGTTGTTGAAAATCTAAATCACTACAGTCTATAGAAGCTGGCTTTTGGAACCAGCTTCTAATTTTATTAACCAAACTATGCATACTTTTCAGTTTTAACTATTATTACTTCATTTTTTCTGTCATAGTAGTGCTTACATACTATTCCTGTTTCTAATCTAATTGAGTCAACCAGTTTATATCTACCTATAAACAAGTATAAGATTGTATCTAATATATTTTTCATAAGGCACGTAGTTTAAATTTATATACATCTCTAAAATCTATACCTATGCAAACATAAGGTAAAACAATACACCATATATCATCAAACACAATTCCAAATCCAATCATTGGTATGTGCTCTATATAAAATCTTGCTCTGTATCTCCTTGGTGGATTGTTATAAACTACATAGTTTATAAATACTAATGCCACTAAAAATACAGTTAGCATGATTAGCATAAATGGTTCTGACAAATGGCCACCAATAAATGCTAAGTAACACAATAATAGATAAACTGCTGGAGCAAATACATGTGTTAGGTATTCACTTTTTAACTTCCAGACTTTTTTAAATGATTCTTTCATAATAATCTTTTGTTTAATTAAACTTGAATGATGTGTGCTTTCACTCTGCATCTCTCAACTGGGCTTGTGACCAGATATTGCTGCATTAAAAGCACGGATTAGATGGTAATCAACCATATGGAAATACTATCTGACTCACATCAGTTTGTCTCGGTAAACACTATAACTCTCCCAAGTTACTATTATATACACTCTTCCAGTTGGCCTTGTGTATACATTTAGCAGTCTATTACAGACTATGTGTGTTATCTAGATGTTAAGCGACACCTATTAAGATAACCTATTACCATACTAACAGTAGATTTTCTGTCTGTTAATAAGATCCATAATCATGTCCACTATTAAGTGGTGAAGCATATCTATTTAGATATACTTATACGCCTGGATGGCTACACGATCCTATCCTCCCCTGTTAGCACAAGAGTTAACGATAGTTCTAATCCTAACCTGACTTGCAATTCAGGCTACGCTTATATTTTCCAGTATTTAGTTTCATTTGCATAATGGAGTTGCAAATTACTTACATTCTACGCCACGTGAAGGCAACTGTTTATTGTAGAACTTGTAGGACACTGTTTACAATCAAATGCTTATATCAAAGTATATCATTTCAGATAGTGGTTGATAGAACTGCAGATCCCGTTAAACCAAGTGTCAAGAGTATTATGATCATAGGTAACTCTATAGAACCTATTTATTTTAATATTGCGGATACATATATGCTCATCCTATAGAGAGAGAAGACAAACATTATGTATGAGTAACAGTAGTTGTAACTGTTGTTGAAATAACTATTATGATAGCTATATTATATACTACTGTGTTTAACAGTTGTAAGTGTGTAACAAAGTGGTAATATGTGGGAAATATGACCTCACACACATTGTTTAACACACACAATTTTTTTTTAATTCCACACACTTTATTGTGGTTGTGTAACTATAATGGTTGTGGATGTGGTGTAACACTCACCGAATAGCTTACAATCTTGCCAAGTTGACTGCTTATCAATCAAGAATGCAGTGAGAGCTTGTAGTCTGTAGCTATTCAGTCTGAGTGAGTATAGTTGCATACTGATTTATAGAGTGTATGCAGACTCCAGTGACTATTCAACCAGTGTCATGCTGGAACTGAACCTTAATAAGATTCAGCCCAGAACATGCCTGTTTCAACTGTTGGATCATCTTGATCCATTACAGGTGAATCAGAAAGGCGTATGCCCTTCATGAGCTGGTTGGCTTTAAGCCCAAGTGATGATGGCGCAATAGCTTGTCCATTTGCGTCAATTAAACATAAGAGTCCGTAGGTCACTTGACCTTGTTCTCTTGTGTACACTTCTTGACCGTTGACCACCGTCTTACGTGTGGACAAAGGTTTAGACTTTACAATAATTGTATTATTTACAGTCTTGTGGAAAAAAACATCTTTTGACATAGTTAAAAGTTTTTAAGGTTAATATTATACACCAGGGGTGCTTACTGTCATAAATAAACTGGGGAGCTGAAACTTAGAAGGTTCCAAGCACTTCAAGCATACAAAACTTTAATTCCCCAAAAATTTTTTGTATATTATGTATATATGATCCTTTATAGAAAGGAGTTTGTTGAATTAAAAAAAATTAAAATAAAATGGAAAATAATTTTGACAATGACGGATTAGGTGAGTTTGATGATAAGATGGACGGATTAACATTACAACAAAAACTAGCTCTAGAGGATCTAATAGTAGAAACAGCTTTTAATAATTCTTTTCTAGTTATAACGGGTAGGAAAAAGTTTGAAGATCTTTTAGATATGAAAACCGTAGACGGAAGTAGTGCCGTAATGGCCCATACTCCTGATGAAGAAATGTCTTTAGATACTTTAGAGAATATGATGGCTTATTTCGTGGACACTGAAGAGTATGAAAAGTGTGCTGAGATAAGAGATATAATTATTGATAGGCAGATAAAAGAACAATTAAATGTACGTATATAAAGCTAAAGTCTCAAGAGTAATTGATGGTGACACAATAGATGCTACTATAAATCTTGGGTTTGATATAACGGTTCACAAAAGAATCAGACTGGCGGGGATAAATACTCCTGAGTCAAGGACCAGGGATCTAGAAGAAAAGAAACGTGGTCTAGCAGCTAAAGATGCTTTAGTAAAGCTTCTGACTGAAGTAAATGAAGAAGACTTTTTTATTCTAGAAAGTGAAAAAGTGGGTAAGTTTGGTAGAGTTCTTGGTAAGTTACATGTAGTAATAGAAGAAAAAGAATGCTGTGTAAATGATAAATTAATAGAAATGGGTCATGCTGTAGTATACCATGGCGGAAAAAGATAAATTATGGCAAAGAAAAAGAAAAAAGCTAAAAGAGACGCATGTTACAGTAAAGTAAGATCAAGATATAGCGTATGGCCATCAGCTTATGCGTCAGGGGCACTAGTAAGATGTAGAAAGGTGGGGGCTGCTAATTGGGGTAACAAGTCTAAAAAGAAAAAGAAATAATGGCTAAAGAAAGTTTACATAAATGGTTTAGCAGAAACAAAGGTAAAGGTTGGATAGATTGTAAGACTGGTAAACCTTGTGGAAGAAAGTCAGCAAAAGGCGGATCTAAAAGACCGTATCCAGCTTGTAGACCAACTAAAGCACAATGTAATTCTTCTTCAAGTAAAAAAACTGGACCAAAAAGAATTAGTTGGAAAAAAAAGAAAAAATAATATTAATAAATTAAATTTAAAATTATGCCTGCAAAGAATATTAAACCCGCAAAGAAAAAAGGCACAATGCCAAAAAGTGTAACAACTTATAAAAAGGGTGGTGAAAAATGTATAGGAAAAGTAAAAGGTGTTGATGTATGTGCATTAACTATGAGACAACAAAAAACACTTAAAAAACATTCTGTACATCATAGTAAAAAACATATGCAAATGATGGTTGATGCAATGAAAAATGGTGCATCATTTGGTGAGTCACATAAGATGGCACAGAAAAAAGTTGGAAAATAATGGCTAGCAAGAAAAAAGGAGGAATGAAGGGTTGCTCAATCAAGAATGGTTGTAAAAGCAAATCAGGTGGTCTTACAGCCAAGGGACGTAAGATGATCAACAGAAAGACTGGTTCTAAACTCAAGGCACCACAACCTGGAGGAGGACCACGTAAAAGATCTTTTTGTGCTAGAAATTTAGGTCAAATTAAAAAATTTAACATTGACTGCAGAAAAACTCCTAAGAAAAGAGCATGTCTTGCAAGAAAAAAATGGAAATGTTAGTATATGTGGAAATTATTTAAAGATAAAAATGACATAAATGAAAAAGCTATAGTTGGCTTTGCTTCATTTGTACTTATGGTAATATTTGCTATATGTGATTTAATTACTGGATGGTGTGGAATGGAGCTTGTAATAAATGAAGTTATATACAACTCATTTGTTATTGTAACCCTTGGGAGCTTTGGTATAAGCTCATTTGAAAAAATTAAAGGTAAATAATCATTGATGACAAATAAAGAAAAAACACCTCCAAAAGGAAGTGTTAGATTTTCTCTAAGTTTATCTCTAGAACAAAAAAGAGCTAAAACAGAGATTCTCAAACACCCTTATAATTTTATTGTTGGAAAAGCTGGTAGTGGAAAAACATTACTTGCAGTACAAGTTGCTTTAGATCAATTCTTTAAAAGACAATACAATAAAATAATTATAACAAGACCAACAATATCTACAGAAGATAATGGATTTCTTCCAGGATCTGAAAAAGAAAAGATGGAACCATGGTTAGTTCCTATACGTTCTAATATGCGTAAAGTATATAACAAACCTCATATCATAGAGAAAATGGAAAAAGAAGAAAAGATAGAACTTGTTTCATTAGCTCACTTTAGAGGAAGAACATTTGATAACTCAGTTGTAATTGTAGATGAGTTTCAAAATTTAAATAGATCTCAGTTGGCAATGTGTATAGGAAGATTAGGTAAAGATTCTAAAATGATTTTTTGTGGTGATTCATATCAAATAGATCTTAAAGATAAAAACTGGTCTGCATATCATGATATGGCTAAATTAACTAATTCAGACTATGTCTTTAAAACAGTATTAGAAGATTCACATAGACATAAAGCAATAGATGATTTATTAGAGTTATTGAATGGGTATCATTAAAAAAATACTATAAACTTTTTTTATTTAAACTTTTTATATATATTTGCCTTATTATTAATTAAAAATTTTATACAATGGCAAAAGCTAAAAAGGCAGCAGTAAATGCTCCAAATCCAGAAACAATGTCAAAAGAGGCGTTGGATTCTAAAAGAGAAGAAATCTCTAAGTATTATCAAGATAATATTCCTCATTTAGAAACACAATTAAAATATGAGGAGTTATTAAGAGATATTGAAAAAACACGTGCAGAAAGACTTCAAGCACAAATGTGGATTGCACAAACAATGGCACCAGCACCAGAAGGTGAAGAAAAAGGTGAATCAAAACCTATTACTAATTTAGGTGCAATGGGAGGTGCAGAGGCAGCAGAGGAGATAAAAAGAACTTTAAAACGTACAGTCAATGAGCAAGTATAGTGTAGATCATATAAGAAGGGCATTAGAAAGAAAAGAATATAAATTCTTTGAATCTGGTGATTATAATGTAAATATAGTTGGAGTTAGAAATTTAGCAACTAAAGGTATTGTTACAAATAAATTTGATGATTTAATGACTGTTTGCTACAAAGATGGTGGTGAATGGGTATATCATGAAATGGATTGTACTACAGATCCTGGAACTCATTGGGTTGAGAATATTATGAGAAAAGAAGGTGTGGCAGTATTAAAGCCAGGTCAATATAAAGGTTCTCATAAAATAAGAAAACACCAGGGAAAATATGAAGCTTTAGGTCAACATAGAAGTGTTACTGTTTATAGAGACAACAATAGAGATGGTAAGTTTGATCTAGATGATAATAATACTATGACAGGATTGTTTGGTATTAATATACATAGAGCTACCAAGTATGCAGGAAAAAAATCTACACAAGTAGATAAATGGTCTGCAGGATGTCAAGTTATAGCTGATAATGATGATTGGAGATTATTCATGAAGATCATGAGAAAAGCTAGAGACACTTGGGGTAATAACTTTACATATACATTAATAGAAAGTGATGATATACCAACAACATGGCTTTAGTAAATAAAATAGATAAAAGGATTAAGATGAGTAAGGATGAGGTAGTAAAATATCAAATCCTTACTTATTGCTTCCTTAAGGACATACAAATTAGTGTATCTGATTTAAATTCTTTACACCTATTGTCTATGTTAGGATCTATTGAAATGACAAAGTTTTGTTCTATTGTTTCAGAACATGGTATTTTTAAAAGTCCACAGTCTTGTAGAAATGCTGTAACAAAAGCTGAAAAAAAAGGATTAATAGTTAAGAATGGAGATAATAAAAAGAAAATATATATTAATCCTGAAATGGGTATTGAGATAGAGGGCACTATTTTTTTAGATTTTAAAATTTTAGGTGTTGAATCTTAATCCAAAAAAATACAAAACTTTTTATGATGAAATTGCTGAAGAAGCAGAAGTTCATAAAGATCTAGTTGCAGACTTTATAAGTTTCTTCTACGGAAGGGTAAGAAAAAATTTATCATCACTTACAAACCCTAAAATAGGATTGCCTGGATTAGGAACATTTGTTATTAGAACTAACAAACTTAAAAAAGCAATAAAAAGAAATAAAGATATTTTAGGAAACTTAGAAAAAATGACATATGATGGATATGAAAAACATACAGCAGTAAAAGAAAAACTAAAAGAAATGGAAGATTTGCTCAATGCAGTAGAAGAAAATATTAAAAATAAAAAAGAATTTAAAAATGAGAATAAATAAACTTTTAGGAGCATTAGGCAATTTAGATCAAATTGCTGAAGGTATTAAAAACAGAGTCTTTAAAAAAGATGATGTTGAAATGGTAGCTAAGATGAGATTTCAAGAATGTAAACTTTGTCCTTTCAATGATAAAGTTGGTACCTCATGTGCTGTTCCAGGAACTCAACCTTGTTGTTCTGAATGTGGTTGTAGTTTAGGTTTAAAACTTAGAGCATTATCTGCTAGCTGTCCTGTTGGAAGATGGAAAGAGATTATGCCAGAAGAAATGGAAAATGAACTTAAAAAACAAATATATTTAGATATGGAGAAAACAGATAAGCATAGAGCTGAGATGAAAAGAAAAGCTGAGGAACAAAATAAAAAAATCTTAAAAGATCAAAAAAATAAAAAAGATGGCAGTAATATTTAAAGAAGACGGTCATATATATGAAAGTCTAAATAAAGATCTTGAAAAAGATAAAATAAAATGGACTAGTGTAACTAGTTTTATAGGTCTATTTAAACCTAAGTTTGATGCAAAAGCTCAAGCTGATAAATCATCTAAAAATAAAAGATCCAAGTGGTATGGCATGACACCTAAACAGATATTAGCTGCTTGGAATGGAGAATCAGAAAGAGCTATTGAGTTAGGAAATTGGTATCATAACCAAAGAGAAGAAAATTTATGTGAATTCAATACTATTGAAAGAGAGGGTGTTGAAGTTCCTATAATTAGACCTATTGTAGATTCTAAAGGAATAAAAATTGCACCAGAGCAAAAGCTTGATAATGGTGTATATCCAGAACATTTTGTGTATCTTAAGTCATTAGGTGTTTGTGGTCAAGCAGATTTAGTTACTATTGTTAACGGTAAAATTAATATTCTTGATTACAAGACTAATAAAGAAATAAAAGAAAAAGGATTTACAAACTGGGAGGGTATAACATCTAAACTATATAGCCCTGTGTCACATCTAGATGATTGTAATTTAAAACATTATAACCTACAGCTAAGTTTATATGCGTATATTATTAAAAAGCATAACCCTAAACTTAAAATAGGTAAATTACAAATACAACATGTATCATTTGAAAAAGAAGGTGAAAATGAGTTTGGTTATCCTATTACTAAGTATAATGATCAGGGTGAGCCAATTATTAAAGAAATTAAAATGTATGAACTACCATATTTAAAAGATGAGATTAATAGTCTTGTGATGTGGTTAAAAGATAATCCACAATGCTAGTAAAACTATTTGACGTACAAAATGGTAAAGTAATACCATCAGAACATTGTTATTCTATAAAATCATTAAAGGGTATTATGGATAAATATCCTGATACATATATGGAAGTGTACCTGTTTATATTTTATATGACATGTCCAGATCCAGACATGAATCCATTTTTTAATATGCCTGAACATGAAAAAGAGGATCTAATTATTGAAGAGGTGGGTTTAGAAGAATCAACAGAAGATGAGACAATAAGAAATGGAATTAAGTTATGTGAAGATCTTTATCATACACCCACATATAGAGCATATAAGGGTATAAAAACAATGTTAGATAGGCTAGCAAGATATATGGAAACCACATCTATAGAGCATGGTAGAGATGGTAATTTAACATCATTAGTAAATACTGCAGCTAAGTTTGAGCAAATAAGACAATCATTTAAAGGTGCATACAATGATATGAAAGATGAACAAAAAAGTCAAGTCCGTGGTGGTCAAGGATTAGCATATGACCAAATATAATAATTAAAACCAAAATAAAATGAGTAAAATTAGACCAGTAGGAGATAGACTCCTAATCAAACAACATAAAGCATCAGAAACATATGGTGATACAGGTATATATATTCCTGATGCACAACAAACAAAAGAAGATAGAGGGACTGTAGTAGGAATAGGTGAAGATGTAACGGGTATATTTGAAGGTGAAATAGTATTATTTAATCAGTTTATACAACCAGTTAAAGTATCTCATATGGATGAAGATCATATTTTATTAAGACAACAAGATGTGTGGGCAATAGAAGATGTATAAAACTGTACCAACATATAAGAATAATAAATGGACGGTTACAGAGTTTAAAGAAAAAGAAGACTTTACCAAATATTTAAATACATTATTTAAGGAACCTGGTCAATATGATTTTGATGAGGTTGCTTTGCTTTTTAATGAACAAGCTAAGATATTTAATAAACAAGGTTTTTATTGTGATAAACCTTTTAGATCAAAAGATTTTAGCACATATTGGGAAGATCAAAAAAAGAAATGTAGAGATGGTGTTATATTTAAGAGTGATAAAAATACTTTTTATGTAACAAGAGATTACTATATGTGGTTAAACTTCTTACCTATTTTTGATAAAGAAGAAAAGAAGTATGGCTTTGCTAAAGTAAGAGATGCACAGTATCATATGGCATTATATGAATTATTAGCAGAGCTACATCATAAACATGCAGCTATACTAAAGAAAAGACAGATAGCATCATCTTATTTTCATATGGCTAAAATTATAAATCAGTTTTGGTATGAAGAAGGATCTATATGTAAAATTGGTGCATCATTAAAAGATTATATTAATGACAAAGGATCTTGGAAATTTCTTGATGAATATAAAACATTTTTAAATGAACATACTGCTTGGTATAGACCATGTACACCAGAAAAAGTTTTACTATGGGAACAAAAAATAGAGGTAAGAATAAATAACAGAAAAACTAATAAAGGACTTATGTCTAAAATACAAGGTGCATCTTTTGAAAAAAATGCAACAACAGGTGTAGGTGGACCTTGTACTTATTTCTTTCATGAAGAGGCTGGTATTGCTCCAAAGATGGATCAAACTTATGAGTATATAAGACCAGCAATGACTTCAGGTATGATAACTACAGGTATGTTTATTGCTGCAGGATCAGTGGGTGATTTAGCACAATGTAATCCATTAAAAGAAATGATATTAAATCCACAGGCAAATGATATATATGCTGTAGAAACAAACTTAATGGATGATAAAGGTGGTTTTGGAGTAGCAGGTCTATTTATTCCTGAACAATGGTCTATGCCCCCTTATATTGATAAATACGGCAATTCATTAGTTAAAGAGTCTTTAAAGGCTATTGAAGAAGAAAGATCACAATGGCAAAAAGATTTAGCACCTGAACAGTATCAATTACGTATATCTCAGAAACCAATAAATATTGCAGAAGCTTTTGCATATAGGCAAGCAGCAATATTTCCTCAAGGTATTATAGCTGAACAACAAAAACGTATTGAAGATAAAGAATATTCATATGAGTTTATAGAGCTTGAAAGAACTTCAAAAGGAATAATACCTAAAAGAACAAAAAAGTTACCAATAAATACATTTCCTGTAAAGAAAAAGTTAGAAGATAAAACAGGATCTATTGTTGTATGGGAAAGACCTATTGATAATCCAGATTTTGGAACATATTATGCATCTATTGACCCTGTGTCAGAAGGTAAAACTACAACATCAGATTCTTTGTGTAGTATTTTTGTATATAAAAATCCTATTGAAATAACTAGAGAAACTCCAGATGGACCAGAAACATTTGTTGAGAAAGATAAAATAGTTGCATCATGGTGTGGTAGATTTGATGATATAAATAAAACACATGAAAGGCTAGAACTTATTATTGAATGGTACAAAGCATGGACAATAGTAGAGAATAATATATCTTTATTTATTCAACATATGATTGCAAAACGTAAACAAAAATACTTAGTTCCAAAACAACAAGTTTTATTTTTAAAAGATCTAGGATCAAACGCTAATGTATTTCAAGAATATGGTTGGAAAAATACAGGAACATTGTTTAAAAATCACCTCATCTCTTATGCTATAGAATATATAAGAGAAGCTATAGATGAAGACTTAGATGACAATGGAGAAGTAATATCACAGACATTAGGTGTACAAAGAATACCAGATAAAATGTTATTGATAGAAATGTCACAATATTACCCTGGTTTAAACGTGGATAGACTTGTTGCATTTTCTGCACTTGTTGCCTTTGCTAGAGTTCAACAGTCCAATAGAGGCTATTTAAAGCGTAAAGAAAGTGATAAGTCAGGAAATAACTTGGATAATTCACAAAATTTGTATAAATTATCTATGAACCCTTTTAAGAATATAGGTAGAGGTAAACGTATGATAAATAAAAAAAGTTTTAAAAAATCACCATTTAAAAATATCAAATAATATGTATTGGACTCAATCTACAACAGCTGGTGATATAGAAATTATTTATATCTATAAAAACTAATTACAATGAAAGTATATAATGCATTACAATTAAAGAACGGTGCTAAAGCTGATACTAAGAGTTACCCAGCCACAACAAGTTTAACTCAACCAGTTCAATTTTTACCTGCAAAGAAAAAGAATGATGACTGGGCAGCATGGAATCTTGACTGGTTAGAAATTCAAGGTATGAATTTCTTAAGAGGTAATGCAAGAAAATTACTTAAAAATTATAAGTTAGCAAAAGGAATTATAGATAAAACAGATTATATTGTAGAACCAGATAATGACTACAAAGAAATGATGGATGTGCTAACTCAAGAAGATGAGACAGCATTAGAGTTAAGATTTTACCCTATCATTCCAAATGTAATTAATGTATTAACAGGGGAGTTTTCAAAAAGATTTTCAAGAGTACAGTTTAGAGCAGTAGATGATCTATCATATAATGAAATGATGGAACAAAAAAGATCATTGATAGAAGAAAATTTATTACAAGATGCTAAAAATAAAGTACAAGCTAAGTTAATTGAAATGGGTGTAGACCCTATGGGTGAAGAAGCTCAAGCAGAATTAGCACCAGAAAAATTAAAATCACTTCCTGAGATAGAAGAATTTTTTCAAAAAGATTATAGAAGTTTAATTGAAGAATGGGCTCATCATCAAATGAAAGTTGATGAAGAAAGATTTAAAATGCAAGAGCTTGAAGAAAGAGCATTTAGAGATATGCTTATTGGAGATAGAGAGTTTTGGCATTTTTGTATGTTAGAAGATGATTATAAAGTAGAACTTTGGAATCCAGTATTAACATTTTATCAAAAGTCTCCAGATACAAGATATATATCAGAATCAAATTATGTAGGAAAATGTGATATGATGACTATAGCAGACGTTATAGATACATATGGATACCTGATGTCAAAAAAACAATTAGAGTCTTTAGAAGACATTTATCCTGCAAGATCAGCTATATATACAAACAGAGGTGTACAAAATGATGGTTCATTTTATGATCCAACAAAATCACATAAATGGAATACTCAATCTCCATCACTAGGATATAGACAATTTATAACTAATTGGGCTGCTAATCCAGGTGGGGGTGGTGACATTGTTAGTCAAATACTTAATGAAGGAGAAGATTTAAGTAGTTGGGATAATAATGAAATGTTAAGAGTGTCAACAATATATTGGAAAACACAAAGAAAAGTTGGTCATTTAACAAGAGTAATGAAAGACGGATCAGTTGAACAATTAATTGTTGATGAAAATTGGAAAGAAACTCATAAACCAATTTACAATACAGTACTGTTTAAACAAAAAACTAAAGATAATGTAATAGAAGGAGAACATGTAGATTGGATATGGATTAATGAAGTATGGGGTGGTATTAAAATAGGAAGAAATTTACCAGGATCATGGAGAGCTGATGCATCTGCAAATAGTTTTGATCCTATTTATCTTGGCATTAATAAAGAAAAACCAGGTAGAGTACAGTTCCAATTTAAGGGTGATAATAACTTATATGGATGTAAATTGCCTGTAGAGGGTAGAGTATTCTCAGATAGAAATACAAGATCAACATCATTAGTAGATCTAATGAAACCATATCAAGTAGGATATAATATGGTAAATAATCAGATTGCTGATATACTAGTAGATGAGTTAGGTACTGTAATTATGTTTGATCAAAATGCATTACCACGTCACTCAATGGGTGAAGATTGGGGTAAGAACAATATGGCAAAAGCATATGTAGCTATGAAGGATTTTGGCATGTTACCATTAGATACTTCAATTACAAATACTGAAAATGCTACAAACTTTAATCATTATCAAACATTAAATCTTGAACAATCTGGTAGATTAATGTCAAGAATACAATTAGCAAATCATTTTAAACAACAAGCGTTTGAAGCTATTGGTGTTAATCCACAAAGAATGGGACAGGAGGTTGCAAGACAAAGTGCAACTGGTGTTGTACAAGCTGTACAATCTTCTTATTCACAAACTGAAATGTATTTTATACAACATTCAGATTACTTAATGCCACGTGTACATCAAATGAGAACAGATATATCACAGTATTATCACAGCAGAATGCCAAGTGTTAGATTAAATTATATATCAAGTGAAGCAGAAAAAGTAAACTTTACTATTAACGGTACTGAATTACTAATGAGAGATTTTAACGTATTCTGTACAACTAAGTCAAATCACAGAGCTATACTTGATCAACTTAAACAAATGGCTCTTACAAACAATACCACAGGAGCAAGTATATTTGATCTTGGAAGTATTATTAAATCTGACTCTATTGCAGAAGTATCAGCTATACTTAAAAATGCTGAAGGTAAACAACAGCAAATGAAACAGCAAGAAATGCAGCAACAACAACAAATGCAACAAGAACAACTTGCTGCACAAGAGAAAGAAAAAGCTGCTGAACGTGAGTTCTTAAAAACTGAAAGTGCAGAAGAACGTAAGAAAGATCTTATGGTTGCTGAGATTAGAGCAGCTGGATATGGTGCACAAGTAGATATTGATCAAAACATGCAGAGTGATTTCCGTGATGCTATGCAAGATATAGAAAAAAGAGATCAGTATAGAGAGCAAATGGATTTCAAAAGAGAAGAGTCAGCAAGAAAAAGTGCTATAGATCAATCTAAGATGAATATTGAGAGAGAAAAACTTACTACACAACGTCAAATAGCAAACACTAATTTAGAAATTGCACGTGAAAATAAGAACAAATATGATGTTCAAAAACGTGAAAATGATAGCAAGAATAACAAGAAGAAATAGTGATAGCTATATACTGCAAAAAATGTTTAGACAATTTCAAATTTCTAAGGTTTAATCAAAAAAATCTTGGTATATTGTATATGTAATAGTTACAGTAATAATAATTAAAACCAAATAGTTATGGCTGAAGAAACAAAAACAGTAGAAACAAAAAAAGCAAAGGTTGAGGTTAACCTTGATGAAATTTTTAACGGAGCTCCAGGAGGAGATTCAATAACGTTACCAGAAGAAGAATCTAAAAAACCAAGTATATTTAGTAGAAAAGAAGACGTAGATGTTTCTTTTATTGATAAACCAACAACAGAAGCTCCTGCTGAAGAAAAAACAGAAGAAGCTCCAACTGATGAAAAATCAGAAACTGCTGAAGATACTAAAGTTGAAACTAAAGAAAAAACAGTTTCAAAGGAACAGATTGATGAAATATTAGGAGATAATGTAGAAGAAGAGGAAACTACAGAAGATACTAAGTCAACTAAAAGAGGTAGAAAGCCTATATCAGGTGTTTCAGATGTATTTAAAAAGCTAATTGATGAAGAAAAACTTTTAGCTTTTGATGACGGTAAAGAATTGGAGGACTATACTGCTAAAGATTGGCAAGAATTAATTCAAGCTAATTTAGATGAAAGAACAAAAGCAGTAAGACAAGAAACTCCAAAACAGTTCTTTGAAAGTTTGCCACAAGAACTTCAGATTGCTGCAAGATATGTAGCAGATGGAGGACAAGATTTAAAAGGTATTTTTAAAGCATTATCTGTTGTTGAAGAAACAAGAGATTTAAATGTTAAAGAATCAAAAGATCAAGAGTATATAATTAGAGAATATTTAGGTGCTACTGGTTTTGGATCACAAGAAGAGATTTCAGAAGAAATAGAAATTTGGAAAGATCTTGGAAAGCTTGAACAACAAGCTATGAAGTTTAAACCAAAATTAGATAAGATGCAAGAAAAAGTTGTTGCAAGAAAATTGCAAGAACAAGACATGAAAAGAAAGCAACAAGAACAAGCATCTCAAAATTATATGAAAAATGTGTATAATACACTTAAAGATGGTATGGTAGGAGAAACTAAAGTAGATAAAAAGACTCAGTCTTTACTTTACAATGGTTTAGTAAATCCAGCATATCCTTCTATAAGTGGGCAAAATACAAACTTGTTAGGTCACTTATTAGAAAAGTATCAGTTTGTTGAACCTAATTATCCTTTAATAACAGAAGCATTATGGTTGCTTGCTGATCCAAATGGATATAAAACTTCATTAATGAAGAAGGGTGAGTCAAGAGCAGTTGAACAAACAGTAAGAAAACTTAAAAGTGCACAATCTTCTAAAACATCTGCTGCCGCAGTACAAGAAGAGCCAAGTGCAAAGAGATCATCAAGAAAAACTTTAAGTAGAAAGAATACTAATATCTTTAAAAGAATTTAAATAAAACAACAAACATAAACTGAATATTAATTAATTAAAATTTGAAATCATGGCAAAAAATCCAAAAACTCACACAACATCATGTAAATGGGAATTTGCAGCAGACGGTGCAGGTGCTACTGGCACACAAGCCAATATTAAAGACAGCTTTGAACTACCTGATAATGCAATTGTTACAGGAATAGTGATGTATGTTAGAACTGCTCCAGGTGGAGCTAGTGGTGGTATTAAACTATCACTTGAAGATGGTACAAACAGTATAGAGATAACTACCTACAGTAGTACGCACATAGGTACTGCAGAAAATGTAATAACAGGTACATTGAAAGCTGGAAAATGTAAAGGCTTAAGTAAACTTGCTATATCTCCAGTAGGTTCTGTATTTTCTACAGGTGGTGACCTTAGATTCATAGTAACATATGTATTAGGTGCATAAAGAATTAAAAAAATAAAAGTCAACAAATAATTTAAACTGAATATTAACTAAACTAAAAACAATCAATTATGGCAACTCCAGTTTTAAATAATGGGATTTTCCTTAGAGATACTAACTACAAAGCTAGTTCACATATTGATTCTTACCACCTAACACAAATGTTAGGATCTGCAGAACCTATGGATATGGGTCCTGTTGATTTATGGGCAATGACACAAAAGGTAGAAATGCCATTGTATCAATTAGCTTCATTTGGTGGACAGAATACAATTATGGTGGATAATGCTAGAGGTGAGTATAAATGGCAAACTCCTATTGCACAAGACCTTCCATATTCTTTAGGTAAGATTGATGGCGTTACTGACGCTGCAGGAACTACTAGAGGTGTAGATGGTCAAACATTTAAGATTCTCTTAAACAAGAGAACATTTGGACATGGTGATATTATTACCTATGACAAGTACAACGGTAAAGAACTTTACGTTACTGCAGAGGATATTCTTCCTTCAGGTGACGGATTTGTTTATACTGTACAACTTGTTAACAGTGATAATACAGCAGGTCTAGCAGATAAGTACTTAGTGTCAGGAACTAAATTCTTTAGAAAAGGTTCTGCACGTGGTGAGTACGGTGAAAGATTTTCAGATCTAGAAACAGGAACAGGTTTCCGTGAGTTCTACAACTTTGTAGGAGGAGCAGAAGCACACGTTCACTATTCTATTTCTTCAAGAGCAGATTTAATGCTTAAAGGAGGAATGAATGCTGACGGTTCTATTCCAGTTACAGAGATTTGGAGAACTTTTGATCAAGACGTAGATCCTTCAGTATCTTCATTAGAAAGTATGGTTGAAATCATGGGAGCTGATTATGTAAAGAGAGCTTTTGATAATGGAAACTTATCAAGAACATTCTTAACTAATCTTGAAGCTGCTCACTTGAACAAAATTGCAAGTGACATTGAAACATACTTAATGTGGGGACACGGAGGTAGAGTAAGACAAGACGGACCAGATGACATCAGAATGTCAGTAGGTCTTTGGAAGCAATTAGACAACTCTTACAAGAGAATTTATAACAAATCTTCTTTCAGCTTGGATATGTTCAAGACTGAATTATACAACTTCTACCAAGGTAAAGTTGAATTAGAAGGACCAGATCCAAAACGTACATTAATTGTACAAACAGGTATTGGTGGTATGAAGCTTGTAAATGATGCAATTGCTAAAGAAGCTGCTGGATTAGGTAGTGCATATGTAACAAATACTGATCAAATTGGTATGGTTACTGGTTCTGGAATGGACTTAGGATTTGGATATGCATTCACTTCTTATGTTATTCCTTTCTTGGCTAACGTTAGATTTGTATTGAATCCTGCATTTGATAACTTACATACTAATGATATTGAGAATCCACTTATTGATGGAAGACCTTTAAGCTCTTATAGCTTTATCATTTTTGATGTAACTGATTCTGGAAATGACAACATTCACTTGTTGAAACTTTCTTGGGATAATCAACTGAAGTGGTTCTACCAAAATGGTACTATGGACTATATGGGTAGAACTCAAGGGTTTAACTCATCTGGACAATTTAATGGTTATAGAGTTTATATGACTCAAACCATGCCGTCTATATGGGTAAAGGATCCAACTAAAGTTCTTAAAATTGTAATGAAAAACCCAGTAACGGGAGGATCATTCTAATATTTATTTATGATTGAGGAGGGGGTTTTTACTCCCTCCTTATATCATTTATTAATTAACACTAAAACCAAAACAAAATGGCAAAGAAAAAAGTCACAAAAAATGAAGAAGTAGAATCAATAATTTCTACAACTCCAACTTATACTGAAGAAGCAATAAGGATGGAAACAATGATTGAGAAGTATCAACAAGGAAAAAATCAATCAATTGCAATACGTACCTATTTTAATAGAGACATGGAAAACATGGGTTTAGAAAATTATGGTATGTCACTTTTTGAAGGAGTAATTCATCAAGAAGAGTTATCATGTCTTGAAGTCAATGGAATTAAAAGATATGTAACTGGTTTGAATGAATTTGCACCTGAAGTAAGAAAACTTTCTGCTGATAAAAGAGAAGGTAAAATAAGAGAAATTAGAACTGCAGTAGCTACATTAGAAAGAGATTTAGCTGCAAATATTATTGATCCAAAAGATCCAGAGTTCTGGAATAAAGTAAAATTATTAAGACATGATAATCATGACTTTTGGAGTAAAATAAGCTTAAGGTTAAGTAATGATCCATTATATTTAGATCCTTCAACTGATCCTTATGATCTAATTAAATTATATGCAATAGAAGCAGGTGGTTTTTCAATTGTAGCTCCTAATTTAAGAAGCGCAAAAGCAACACCTGGTTGTAAATTTTATTTAGATAAACTAGAAGATACAGTAAGTACAAGAACTGAATTATCTAAATTAAGAAATAGATCATTAGCAGCATTAACAACTATGTATGATACTGAAAATAGAAAGTTATTTTACGTTGCTAAAATTGTAGATGCAAATAGTACACAGTACAATAACTCTACAGCTAATGATGTAATATATGAAAATATGGATAAGTTTATTCATGGAGAAGGTTCTGAAAGAAATCAAACAAGAGCAGCTCAATCATTTTTAGATGCTTCTAGAGAAAGTATGGAAGATTTAAAACTAAGAGCTATTATAAAAGATGCATCTGGTTATAGTTTAATATCAAACAAAGCAGATGGATGGATTTATTTTGGATCAATTAAGATGGGTAAAACTTCTGCACAAAGTGTAGAATGGTTAAAGAATCCATTAAATGAAGAACATTTATTATCTTTAATGAGTCAAGTTGAATACTACTGGAAAATGTAATTAAGTTATGGCAATTAATAATACTACATTACAAATAAAATTTAGACAAAGGCTAAATAAATTAGCTAGCAATGATTATGATAATATAGAATGCTGGCAAATTGTTGAAGCTTTTAATAAAGCACAAATAGAGTGGTGTAGGAGACAATTGCATGGTAACAATATGTACAAAGAAGGTGATGAAATGTCTAAGAGACGTATAGATGATCTTCAACCCTTATTGAATGAATTAGGAATTTTATTTACAGATGAAGGAGATTTTGTTGAATCAACTAATTTTCCTACTGATTATTTAGAATTTAAAAAAGTAAGTACAGATGCTGCAACTAAATGTTGTCCAGTAGACAAAAGAGGTAACGGAAGGGATATGACTGTATATTTAGCAGAAGAAGCAAATATAGATTTATACATGCGTGATCCACTTAAACAACCAGATTTTGACTGGGGTGAAACATATTGTACTATGCAGTCTAATACAATAAGGATTTATAAAAAAGACTTTGACATAATTAATCCAGTATTAAGTTACTATAGAAGACCAAGGATGATACAAATTGAAGGTTGTGTAGATCCTTATACATTAGTAACTTCTGCTGCAGATGTTATTTGTGAATTTAAAGATGATGTTGTAGAATTAATAATTGATGAAGCTTGTAGTATTATTGCAGGTGACATTAATGATGCAAATCAATATATTAGAGGTTCTGCATCATCAGAAAAAAATAATTAATATATGAGGTAAAGTTTGAATTATTTTGTATATTAATTATGTACCACGTTGGTACAATTATATATATCAATATTTATTAACTTTTAAAATTAAGAAATTATGGCTTATTTTAATCATGCGTTTAGCAAAGCATTTTATGCTAAAACGCATAATCAAACAATTACAGAGACTACTGCAGACTTAGGTGGTGGTGGTGCTTTGGGTGAATTTGCAATTGTAGATTCAGGTTATAAGGTTTTGAATGCTTTAGGAGTTGCTGGTCATGCTGGCGGTTTTTATTTAGCACAATCTTCTTTCCAAGTAAATGACAAAATTGGTAATAACCCAGGACATGGTGGTTATGCTGAGTCTCACAAATCAAAAATGATAATGAAAAAATACATTTCTGATATGTGGATTACAGAGTGTAATAATGAAACTGCAGGAACTGCTAATATCATTATTAAACCTACTCTAGCAAACCAATCTTGTTTCCCTTGTGGTACTGATCCAATATTTAGAGTAGACATTAAAGGAACTGCAGCATTAAGATTATTAAATCACAATGCTTATGCTTCTTTGTCTGGCTCACTTCCAATGGTACAAGAAAATCAATTATCAGAAAATCAATCAACTCCAGGTACTGTTGTAACAATTCCAGCTAATGGTGTTGACATGTGTTGTGTTGAGCAAGCTTCTGGTAAAGTTGGTATTGCTCCATCTATTGTTGCTGCTAACTTAAGAGATCAATTTAATAATGATCCTATTTTATCACAATTTGGAACAGCTACATTAACACAATCTGTGGGTGGTGGTGCTTATGCTGCTCCAACTGTTGCACAAGAAAATGCAATTTATGCAGGTGGTGCAGCTGGTATTAATGGTGACGGTACTTGGTTAGTTGATACACTATACAAAGTTACTATTACACTTAAAACTAGTTGTGAATTACAAACTCAATTCTCTTCTTGTTCATTTGATACTAGAGACTTTTACTTATTAGGAGGTCTTAAAGTAATGGTTGATTTACAAGATGAGGTAGGTAACCCATGTGTTGCTTGTCAAGGGTTTGTTATTGAATCATCTACTGACTTTAAACAAAGAAGAACTTCTTCTGATACAGCTATTAATGACATCTTACTTACTGAAAACTACAGACAATCTCCTTATAACCAAGGAAATAGAGACTCTAGTAGATTTAGAGAGCAAGAAGGTATGTCAGGTATTGTAACTGAATTAGGTAGAGACGCTACAACAAGTACATGTAATGGTGCATTTAAAGTTTACCATTTATTACACAATGTTCCTAGATTTAATAATCCATCAGGAGTATTTGATAATGATCAATATCACTACAAAGTATATGTTAAATGTACTGGTGAATTATCATCTCTTGATGCTGACTGGTTAGCACTTGCAATTGATGCTGGTGTAACTAAGTTTGATGGATCAGGTGTAGTAACATCTGTTGCTGATCTTATTGATAAGGGTGGAGATATTTAATAGTATTTCTATATATCTATAAACTAAAAGGGGGATGGATTAAATTCTATCCCCTTTTTATTTCATTTAAATCAGAAAAATTTGTATATTATTAATGAATAGTATACTTTTTAAAATTAAATATATATGGCTTCCAAACACATTTTAAGCTTAGATGTACTTGAAAGTGCAAATTGTTCAATATTAAATGTAGTAGATACAAGTGTATATAGTGATCAGCTTCCTGTGGATTGTCAAGAACTTCTTATAACTCCTCCAGGATTTAATGCACCAATATTAACTACAGTACAAGAAGAATTTAATTTGCCCTTTAATGCATGTTCTCTAGGTATACAAACAACAGGTTGTAATAATAATATAAATCAATTACCTGATGGTATTTATATAATTAAATATAGTGTTGCACCTAATGATAAAGTATATGTAGAATATAATCATTTAAGAACTACAGAACTATTAAGTCAATACTTTTCTAAATTGTGTGAATTAGAAGCCCAGCCGTGTGAACCTTCATCTACAAGAAAAGATCTTTTACATGAAATGTATTATATAAGAACATTAATAGATGCAGCAAAAGCTAAGGTAGAGTTTTGTCAAAGTCCAAATGAAGGTATGGAATTATATAATTTTGCTAAGAAAAAATTAAAAAAAATTACTTGCACGATTTGTTGTTAATATCTTAAACTATGGGGACTAAGAAAAAAACACATGAAGAATTAGTCAAGCAGATTAATGTAAAAATTGATTTTGCAGATAAAGTTTATAAAAAAATGAGAGCAGATAGGTATGGTATTACCTATTGTTGTCCTTATGATTTAGACGCTTCTGTGTTAAAAAATAATATCTGTCATTGGCAAGATATAAAAATTGATCCTTTACCAGAAGATGTTAATCAATTTTATACAGCAGATCCAGTAGCAAATTATTGTGAGCCACCTGGAGTTTTTAATCCTACATTAGGAATTTGTGAAGCAACAGTTACTGCAACTACTGTAGGTCAAGATACATTTACAGATGCTCCTGCATTACCTAATGGAACACCTACAAATGTAGGACCTCAAAACAATTATAGTTATGGTAAAGATTGTCCAGTTATTTTTGATGCTATATCAGGAACTGATGGTGGAGGAACTAATCCAACATTTATAACAAGAGCTTGGTGGACACAATATGATGCAACAACTAATGGTCCAATAAATCAGCAGATACCAGGTGTAACAGAAACTAGTTTAGTTAATGCATTAGCAAGATCACCTCAACCTACATGGCCTAGTAATACAACATTATCATTTTCTTTTCCTTTAACAGTTGCAAGTACAAAAACATATTATGTTTTTATGGCAGCAGATAATCAATTTGGTTTTGCAACAAGAACTGGTGGTGTAACAACAACTCATATATCATTGTCTAATAATAGCACTTTGATGACAATGGTTTCTCAAGCTAATGGACAAACAGGTGGAGCAACAGCTAATCTTCCAGTTAAGTTAACCGCTAATAGTTGCACTAATAGAACAAGAGCACATTGTCCAGAAAGTGTTGATTGTCTTTCATTCACAAGAGGATTCTTATATCCTGTTACATTAGAAGCAGGGTGTTATACTTTTATTGTTAGTGGAAGAAATGGTAGTGCTGTAGGTATGTTTGCTTGTGCAATATTTGATAATACAAAAACTCAAATAGTAAATGCTACAGGTAGATCATCATTAACAGAAATATTTGCAACTGATACAGTAAATCAGTTTTACAGTAACATTAGTGCAGATACTCCTTATGCATGTCCTCCCCCTTCAACGCTTTATACTCAAGCACCTTTTTCAGCAGATTGTCCAGGTTGTAGAACACAAACCTCAACAACAACTTTAGAATGCCCAGAAGGATTTACATTAAATAGAGATGGTATTTGTGAAGGAAGTGCTGAAGTATGTGATACAGAAACATTAACATTTAAATTTGTAAATCAGAATGGAGAACCTATGCCATTCTATGATTTTATATGGAATGGAGGAAATTTAACTACAGATTCATCAGGTAAGTATGTTATAGTAATAGAAAATGCTTCTGTAAATAATAATCATATATTAAATTTATGTCACTGTGTAACAACAAGTGGAGGTTGTGCAGAACAATCTATACTAGTTACTGTAGAAGATCCTACTGTAGAAACATGTGTATATCCTGACTTGCCATGTGATTGTACAGCTCCAGCATTACACCTTAAACAATTTAGATCTGCAACAAGTGTAAAACTTACATTCCAAGATCCAAATTTATTAAATCCTGAGAATGATATTGTTTCTTATGTTTTAAGATGGAGAGAAAGAACAGCAGATAATTCTGGAACATGGAATGAAGTTGCTCTTGCTAAACCGACTCCACCTAGTATATATTTTAGTTATGTATTAGATAATTTAGTTTCATTAAAAGAATATGAATATGAAATTAAAACAAAATGTACTGGGGAAGATTCAAGTTATAGTGCAACATATTATTTAACTCCATTAAAACCTGATTCACTAAATGGTTTAATAGGATGGTGGGATTATACAGATTCTACTGTAATATACAAAGATTTTGCAGGAACAACACCAGTAGCAGCTAATGGAGATATTATAGCAAGAATTAATAATAAAGCAAATCCAATAACAGCAAATGCTAAATTAGGAAATTTCTTAAGAAGCAAATCAGAAGCTACAGGTAGTTCACCTAAATGGAAACTTGATTCTCTTTCAGGTTTATACTATGGAGATTTTGCTGGAAGTGGTAAAGAACATATGTGGGGTAGTAAACTAGCTGCACATGGTGGTGTTATAGATGGTTCAGTATTTGGAGATCTTACACTTAATAATCAAGGATTAACATACTTTGTTGTATTTAGATCTAAAACTGCAAATCCAACTAATAATGTTGCTAATTTATTACAAATAGATAAAGGCCCTTCAGGTTCTACTGATTCAGATTTATTACAAATCCAAAAAGATGCTGCTGGTTCAGGACAAGGTATGATTCAAGGAATTTTCCCTACTGATGAAGAGGTAAATCCTGATACAGCGGTAACTACAAGTCTTCAGTTTTATAGTATAACAAAAGCTGCAACATATAGTAGGATATATTTAAATGGTGTTAGTCAAGATA
>Ga0208159_1000213_pt1 | contig 24397 bp, 18 predicted proteins | sample 9_EtaG_FD_184082 | JGI IMG/M metagenome (GOLD analysis project Ga0208159, IMG submission 184082) | Marine viral communities from the Subarctic Pacific Ocean - 9_ETSP_OMZ_AT15188 metaG (SPAdes) (version 2) | ecosystem: Environmental > Aquatic > Marine > Oceanic | place: Pacific Ocean | collected... | reverse complement strand
CTTGATCTGAGTTTTATTTGTGTACCAGTGCTGAATATCTCAGTCAATGCTGAAAATCTACTTGCAGACACATTGACCGCACTTGATTGTATTCCAATATTTTGTCTAGTTCCCCCAAAAGGCGTATCTGCAAAATGTATTTTGTTTTTTCTGATATTATAATCTCCCCGCACCAAATTTACTGGATCATTTACTAAGTGTGCTTCTTCCTGTGTTCCCATCCATGCACGATCAACCAAAACATTATCTGTCTGCGTACCAAACCCAATAACTTGTATTCGCATTATCTCATTACCCATTTTTATGATGTCATATTGCTTAAACTTGTTGACATCAGTAAATCTTGCCTCACGATTGAACATCGTGGTCTTCAAAGTAGTCGATACGTTAGTATTCAATAGAAGAGGTGATTGTACTACATTGTCTATGGTGACAATGCACTTTGTATCTGGTTTTTGTGTTGTAAAACTCTGTGTTGTACCAAAACCTACAGTAGTAAATCCTATATTATCAGCAGATATTGCTAAGTCTCTGGTGGCAGCTAGTTTGAAAGTGTTCTCCGATGTTTTTATAACAAAAACTGATGATGGAAGAGTTGTTGCAGCACCTATACCTGGACTAGCATGATCTATACCAATAGGTGTGCCATCAAATGCCTCATAAGTCAATTCTTCACCAGTTTGGAAAAAGTGATTCTTGATTGATATGGTGTCGTTCTTAATAATTACGTCACTCGATGACGCTGCGTTTATCTCACGAGAAAATAAAAGATCTCCTTTATGCGTGAGTCTAAAAGAAGTTTGAAAACTCTCACTTGCAGTATTGAATTGTTTATTGACTGACGCTAATTGAAATGTCATTAGTACGTTATGGTTGTGTTGCTTGCAACAGAGTCTGGTTTATCAATCTTAAGTTCATATGTTCTTATCGTATATGCCTTATTTGCTACTGGTAAGAACTTTAGTTGGGTGTTAGTGCTAGTAATATGTATGTTTGTATTTGATATATTACGCTTCATAGTATCATCTGTGAATAGATGATTATATGTGTTATACGTTGCATTACCACCAAATGAGTTTGAACCTACTATGAATACTGAGTACTCATCATCAGTTGTGTTGTGTATTTCAACATGGAACCTACATGTAGTGTAGTTTGCATATGCTTTTTCGGATATAATTTGTTCACTTGGTGAACCATTTGCAGGTAGTTGTATAAATGTGCTGTCTAAACAAGTATCACCAACTTGATACTTATCTAAAATACCTGAATTACCGTGTGTCTGTGCTACACCAACTGCTCTGGTAAGTGAAGATACTGTCACTGCCATGCCTACAGGAGGTGTGTGCTGCAACTTCAATACGTTACTGACATTATTGATAGAGAACTGACCTATGTCTGTGTCTGCATCCATATTACCTATATTAGTGAACAGTACGTTGTTAGCACCGTCTGCCAGCCATAAGAACTCATCTATCTCCTTTTCACCCTCAGGTCCTCTTGCTGATACGAGTATACTTCCAGACTTATACATGGTTGTATCAATCTCATCAACATCCTGTAAAGTATTACTTACTGCGAGAGTCTTAGTAACTCCTTTATACTCCATCAATCCAAATGCAGTGGATGCTACACCTACACCATTTGTGATTATTTCTTTATGGAATGTTATGTCATATTCTAATGCTGAGTTAGCAGGTACATATAAAACACTCGCTAGAGCACCGTTTGTTTCAGTTATAAATTCACCCAAATCATCTTGATCAGAAAGTTCTGAATAAGTGTTTAGATAAGCGTTTGTGCCATCATGGAAAACCACAAATTCTGAATATTGAGTTGCATTGAATGCTATGCCTGCTGACACATCAAGAGTAACTTGTGCGTAGTATTTGATAGCACTTATACCATCACCACCAGGACCTCCTGTCAACATGTCAAACGTATCAAGTTCAACTGATCTTATAAGGTTTGGATCTGAGTAAAACTGAGGACTGATGTCATCTAATTGAAGCACTCTATTAGATTTACAAATAAGACCATCACCAAATTTTCCAGTCAAGAATTGAATTTCGTCACTTATATTCTCATCAAGATTAGTGTTCTCGCTGACTAAATCAAAATTGACTCTTTCAAGTAATGATGCTGTTGAATCAATTACAACTACATTACCTGCACCAGATGATATACCTGCAGGTTCTGATGATGTGGTAGGAACAGAATTTATAAGAAGATCTGAGTGTTTTTTGAAACCTGCTATATGTGCAAGAGAATCAACTGGTTCACTCCAACTATTGATACCTACAAAACTCTTAAGTGAATATGCAAAGTGTTGATAGTAATCATTATCTTGAACTCTTTGATAGAAATCATTCAATTTTCCTGTATCTCTTGCCCAACCAAATGATTTTTCAGCAGTGGTGTCAAGAGTGAAATATCCACCGTATGCTTGAGAGGAATCTATGGTTCCACCTGCTCTAGAAAACTTTCCTGTTACAACATCACCTGTGTTGAATCCCACCAAAGAATCAACTCTAAGAACATTTCTAGTTTTACCTTCACCAACTATTACTCTTGATTCTTTACCTGAAGATGAAACAACAGGTTCACCATTCAAGAATTTACTTTCAATAAGATTTACCTTGAATTTAGCAAGATCTTTGTCTTTAATTACAACACCATATTTACCCAAATCAAACGCACCAGGATTTTTATCAACTTGGTAAGTTATCGTCGCTTCATTTACATTACCAAACGCTGTGTTTACACCTGTAATAGTAAATGAGTTATATCCATAGTTTGCAGAATTATATCCATTACCAGAAGATACACCCACGTTTTCAACAAATACTTTATCACCTTTTTCAAATGGAAGAGGTATTGCGGTGGTAAATCCTGTGAGGGGAGTTTGTAATGTTAGAGTTACATTTGGATCAGAGTATGATGCACTTATAATACCAACACCATTAGTGTTATTGACAGCGTACAATTCAACATCACCTGAACTAAGATTACCGCCAGGTGATATGACTTTGATGCTAGAAACAGATCCACCTACAAGATCTGCACTGAATTCTGCACTATTGTTTATGGTATCAGTCTTACTATTATATACAACAAAGTTTGGTGGTGTGAGGTAGTTTCTACCAGTAGATGTGATAGCTACACTTTCAACCGCAAAATTATCTTTCAAGAACAATACTTGTGGCACTGCTGCCTGTGGTTGTAGAGTAAGATCAGATGGATAATCATATCCAGTATCAACTAATTGCACTTCATCCAACCTACCTATATCGCTACCAAATGCTTTTAAGTTTGCAGAAGATCCAGTAGTAGATGCAACTGACACCTGTGGCACGTCATCATAACTTGATCCACCACCTTGTAATAAAACTCTTGCAACACCCCCTCTTACGTTTGAGGTATTTGTAATATAAGAAATCTGTGATTCACTTGTATACCCAACCTTTTCAGGCACTGTAAATAAATTCCAACTGAAGGTATTTGTGTCCTTTGATAGTATTGTGTGTCTACCAGTAAATTTGCTTGAATTTACAAATATTTTAGAGTAGTCTTTTATTTCTTTGTTTGTCTCAATTACTTTTGTATTTTGTAGTGGTACAAACTTGTAATACAGAACATCAGGTACACGATTTGTGAAGTGTATTGAGGTCTCTGAATTTGCATCACCTGGTATACCTGTGTTTACCACTTCTATTGTAGATTTACCAGTGCCTACAAAAGGTTTATTATAATCCTGATCAAGGAAAAACAATAGTTTAGTATTTTCAAGAGATACGTCAGAGGTGTCTATCTTCAAGGTATCACCAATAGTCAATGATATAGGAGGGTTGATAGATGAACCAATACTTACAAATCTAGTGCCAGGATCGTACAATGCTGTAACTGAACTGGTGGCGGATGATACTATGGTCAAATCAAGAGTATCGTTCCTTTCAAATGTATGATTATTTGAAGTTGCTGTCACATTTATAATTCTTAGTGTCCCTGTTACTACGTCTTTTTTAGTCTTAAAGAAGTGAGTATTTCCAATCGCTACGTTAGCACTGAACATTACTCTATCAAGATCAGAACCTATACCTGTTTGAGTTGTGACAATTCCTATGAGATTATTATCTAAAACCTGTACGAATACCTCAGATGGTAGAGGAGCCTTGAATGCAGATGTAACTCTCTTCATCGCCTCAGTTTGATATGTGAGTGATGTACCTGCACCTGGACTATATTCTACTTTGTCACCGTTTTTGAAGGGATGACGTGGCATGTAAATTGTTCTTGTCGGTATGAATATGTCTTTTGTTTCATTATTGAAGAATGATACTAATTGATGACCACCTCTTCCAGCCACTGTGACAGTGGTGCCAATTCCTACACCAAAGGTATTTCCTGTGCCTACTACCTTCTCTGCATTGAAATAATATGCTTGATCCTCATCTGTTATTAGATTTACTCCTTTATCTAATTGATATGAGAATTCATTTTCCAATCTTGTGATTTTGGTGCCAAATGTATGTGCAGCACCTGCTGTACCATTCTGTGCTCTAAGTAATTCCAGCCTATTATTTTTTGCGTCAAAATTTATTATCTTAAGTTGCTCATTATCAATCTGTAGAGTGTCATTGATTTTAAACTTATATCCTTGTATGACATCTGGTATCCAATCAGTGATTACAACACTCGTGGTAAGTCCTGTATTATTGACATTCGCCATGGACACGCCAAGACCAGTGCTCACCTGTTTGAGGTTGATTTGCACATTGCGAGCTGATAAATTTGAATGAGTGTCTGTTGATATACCAATAATTTCAACAAATGAATTGTCTGGAATACCTATAGGTCCTGTGTGTATGCCTATTACACCACTAGCATTTGCAACTAGAACTATGTCTTCTATCTCAGTTATTGATGAGGTAATATTTGTAATATCAGGTCCTTCTACAAAACTTACTTTACCAACTGCACCAAATCCACCTGTATCTTGATTATCAAATATTAATTTATCACCTACATTATAATTTTTTCCAGCAGTTACTATATCAATTCTATCAATTATACCACTCTTAGTTTGTGTTACAATTGAATTGATATTTGTATTTTTATTTGCTTGTGATACAAATTCATACTCATTTATATTGTATGGTTCTGTATTTCTAACCAAACCTAAATTTGCTATATTCAAGTTTTGATTTGAATCATAAGCATTATTGAAGTTTTGGAATTTAGAGAAGTATGTGTCTCCAATAATATATGGAAAAACTGGTGTCCTAGCATTGTTGAATGGACTGTTAGGGTTGTTTACCTCAATTGAATCAACAGTTGTATAGTATGCGTATACACCATTAGGATACTCAGGGGTTGGTGCAAATCTACCATTATGTTCATCAAGATCACCAGTACCAGCAACGTATGAAAAATCTTCTGTAAAGAAACCAGCTGGGTATATGCTGATATCAGGTCCGTCTACCCTTGAACTCGCTAACTTACGATAACTTGATTCAATATACTTTTTCTTACCATCAACCACCGCATAAGGTCCGTAGATAGGGTGACCATCATACGCAAAACCTAGAATAGGTGAATGATCTTGTCCAAGGTCTCCTAAGAAGTTTCTAAGATTACGTGGAACATAATAATTTACATATGGATTACCTGCTATAAAATCTGTTGGTGTAACTAAGAATCCGTCATCTTCTTTTACATCACCTTGTTTAGCATATCTCTCAACTTGATTGATAGTCCACTTTTTGACTTCACTTGAGAATATAGCTCCTTGACCTGGTGTTTTTGCTCTTGCAGTTGTTTGTGCTTGTGTATATCCAGCTCCTTTATTGATTATATCAATACTTGTTATAGTTCCATTTGATATGTTTGCCTTTGCTTTACATCCAACACCATCACCATCAATTATAATATCTGCACTAAAGAATTTCTCTCCACCATCTTTGATAATAATTTGATCTATACCACCATTTACAATAAATGGTTGCAAGAATGCATTCTTACCATTGACAGGTTCAATGACTGGTTTGAAGTTATCATTTATGACTGTTGAACCAAAATCACTTCCTTTGTGATTTACATGCACTGCATTTATATTTCCTCGTATAATTGGTGTAGCAGTTGCATTAACAGTTGATATACCTTGTCTACCACTGATGTCCACGAATATAGGTGGATCTTGAAATACATGTTCACCCAGACCATCATCATTCAACTTTATAAATGATGCTAGATCTTTATTGTCTGATAATCTAAAACTATCATTATCAATTTTCTTTATAAAATATTCACTGTTATTTGTAAGACCACCTATTGCAGAAGCTGTCGCAATACCAGTATTACCACTAATTACTGAATATTTGATTACTTCTGAGTTACTGAATCCATGTGAGGGTATATTAATTGTATCAGTAAACGTATTGATACCAGTGCTTGTGTGCACTTCTCTATTTTTGAATAAACCAACACTCTGCACAAGAACTTTGTCAACCTTTTGTCTTCTGTCAGTGGTTTTGAAACTCTGTAAACCACCACCATTAGTTGTAATATCAATGGTGCCTATACCAGCTAATGCCTTTGATCTTGACTCAGATATATGAATTTGAAAGTCATCCAACTTCACAACAAAGTATGGTGCTGTATCAACCAATACACCAGGTGTAATACCAATACCTATACCTGAACTACCCTGATTTTGATATATTATCTCCTCACCATGTTTGAATCCATGCGGTTTTGTAAATACGAATCTGTCTGTGTCAGTGTTCACCACACCACCAGTCGAAGTTGAATCAAACTCTACAGTTTGATGAACAAACTTCATCTTTGCCTTTGCTATGGCTGTAGTATTATTTCCACCAATAACTTTTACTGTTGGCACCTCTTCATAATCAAAACCCTCGTCATCAACTAATATTTCTTCTAATGTACCTTCTACCTGTGCTATCACTGATGCTGCTACACCTGTATGTCCGTCCTGTGTCACCGTCAAAGTAGGTGGATTGACAATATCAAATCCAGAACCAGAGTTCAATACCTCTACACTTTGTAAAGGTCCAAAATATATGATGTCGGATGATTTGTATGAGTATGCTTCAACACCATTTGCAAATAATCCAATGCCACCCTGAACAGTTTTGTCCTTTACTTCCCTAAATTCAGGATCACTAAACTTCCTTAGTACTTTTTGTGCACCTAAGTCAGTCCCAAATAGTGAGTCTGGTGTGAGTGTGTGTGATGTAAGTGAACCTATATCATCACCTATGAAGGCAGTTATGAATTGACCTCTTCTAACGTTCTCTCCTGTATATGCTAATTTGACGGTATTACTATCAACTCTCTTTACATAATATGACTCACCTTCATTCAAGTTAGTCAATGTTCCAATGCCTGATGAAGAGTATGCAACTAAATCACCATCATAAAAATCATGATCAGGCACAGTAATTTCAACCTGTGTGGTGTTGACACCTACGTTAGTAAATGGTCTTATTCTTTTCTGTGGGTCAATAATCCAATGTGGTAGACTATTAGAAGCAACGTAAACAGAAATTCCATCTGTATAAGTGTTCTGTACGTCAGCTGTGCTACCTCTTTGAATTTTTAATTTTCTTCTTATATTATATTTCTTTGTTGTATCAAGTGTGGGCACACTGACAGATATAGAATCATCTTGATCTTCGTCAAAAACAAATGTTATCGTACCATTCAACTTATTATCAGGATCGGTTTGATCAATAACCTCTATTTCATCTCCCACATAAAGAGAGAAGTTTGCTGCTGCAAGTTTGAAGTTGTAACTATTAGTGCTCTTGAGTGTGTATCTCTCAATAGCATACGTTGATGCTGTGTTGTAAATCCACGTTTTGTATGTAAGATCGTTTTCAATTCTACCAAGTTGTTTGATATTGATTTCTGATCCTTCTTGTTGATTTATTGCAGACCCAACAAATTTGTTGAGCACACCCAACACATTGAATGTGACAGGTAAACCCAAATCACCATTCTCATATGAAGTTGCAACAAGACCTGATTTCACTGTAGATCCAATTCCACAAGGTGCTGTAAGATTTGTAATATCAGTGAATTGTGTTAGTGATTTGCCAAGATAAGATATTGTTCTATCTTCAAATTGAAATTCTCCAGTAGCACCAAATCCAATTGTAGAGTCAACGTCTAAAACGGTGGATCCTACAGGTGCCGATTTAGTGACGAAAGTTTTTCCTATTTGTATAAATTTTCCTATAATTGTCTCTTTTGATAAAGCAATTTTATAATAAGAGTTTCCACCTATCACTGCTTTCTCAACATTTGTAATAGATCCACTTGTTTGTAGAGGTGTTGTTTCTTGTATAATACTTTCACCCAATATCTTTAGTGGATCACCAGATATTAATTCGCATAATAATACTTCATTTACGGTATATTCAGCATCTGATGGACTTATGATATATTTTGATGGTTGAATCATCTCAACCTTCTCACCATACAATGCACCAAATAATATCTTGAACGCCTCCTCTGTTCCCTTAGACTTATAGAAATCCTTTGATTGTCTTATAAAATTAGATTGATCAAGATTCTCATCTAATTTTCTTTCTGCAAATCCTGACAATACTTGTTTTTTTATCTTCTTTAAAAATTCTTGCAGAAATACATTACTCAAATTGTGAACTCTTGTGTCCACAGCGTGTGTTGCCACACCACTATTAGTGAATGTAAGATACTCTGGTTGATTGGTTCTATTGTTATTTTCTATACCACTGAACCCTCTTACACATCCCTCAAATGATGTTGAACCTATGCCAGTATATGTAATGACTTCATTATTAATCTTAAATAAACCATATTGACTCGGCCATCCGTTGGTTGAGTCAACATAAATTACATCATCATTCGCATTTGTATATTGAGTTACAGATGTAAAACCAATAAGATTTTCTGTATTTAAAAAATCTAAATTCTTGTACTCAACAAGGTTTTCAGCGATGTCAATAGCACCACCTTGGTATTCTTGAGAAATATAATACTGTTTTAGAAAATCACCTAGAAGAGGATTCTCATCGCCAATTACCTCAGGTATTTGACTTTGTATTATTTCATTTATTTTGACTTTTGTTAATGATGTCTGTATCATTAGTATCCGTATCCACTACTACTGCTTGATGATGAAGATGATGACGAAGAAGGTGTCGATGACATCGATGTGCTAGATGACGAACTATCTATGGGAGATGTTTGTGCAGAAATTCCCAAACTCTCTGCTCTTGTGGCATAGATTGTATCATGTGGAGTAGATACATGGAACGCACCTACCATTTTCTTACCTGTATTTGGGTGGAAGTGGAAAGGTCCGTAGTATGGATTACCATTTACATATCCCACTAATGATGAGGAACTAGCAGAACTTGTTATGATAGCACCTCTTACTTTTGCACCATTGCTGTAACTTGATTGTGGATCATATCTTGTACCAGATGTATTAGCACCTGTGGAGATAGGATCTTCTCTCATATAAAAATTACTGTTAGAAACATCAAACTGTAGATATAATTCTTTCCTAGCAAGAACGTCATTAGATTGTGGTACCGCTTGTATTTCAATTATGTTATCTGGTAGCACAGTGCCTGTAATGTTCACTGTGTCAATTATCACCTCTCCCTTCTTATAATCCACAGATCCAAATGTAGTAGATAATACTTTGACTGAAGAATCACCATCTATTTGGAATAAGAAAAGATTGCCTTTATCTGTGCCTGCAGTGTGTTGATCAGAAAAATAAACAGTTCCAGATGCACCTGATATAGTAAAACCTGTAGATTTTATATTATATGATGATTGGTTTATATGGAATGTATTGTCAAAACATATCTCATATTGACTAAAGACATTCAGTTGTGCAACTAAATTTCTTCTTATTCGGATTGTTGTTATATTTGATGTTATTGAATCACTCACTCTATCAATCAATGATAAAACTTTACTGTACTTGAATCTTCCTCCAAATTTATTCAATTCTGTCCCACTCGCAAAAGCAGTCATTGCAGTTATTACATCAGTTCTTAAGTTTTCTGTGTCACCAACAAAGTTTGTGTTGAAGTATACATGACTATCAAGTTCCACATACAAGAACTTCAAATCAATTATCTCTGGAACTATACCTGCTACAGAGTAGTTCTTCAAAGATGTTAGTATTTGTTTCTTTGTAAATTCTGATAGGAATGATCCGTTCTTTGGTTTTGCAGCGATATAAACTCTACCATACTTAGGTGGAGTCAACTCCTCACCACCAAATGCACTTATTGACTCTATGTTCGGATACACTGATGGCACGATTGCTTCATAATCGCTCGCTGTGACAGCTCTATGCTGTGAGGAGTACAATCTAGGTGCATAGTATCTTACGCTCCTTACATCCTCAATATCATCGCCATTTTGTGAGGGAAATTGTGGTCTTAGTGTTGTTACCGTTGATGTTTCAGAAGCAAAACTCTCATTAGTAATCGTTCCAGCAAATGATAAAGCTGCTACTCCATTACCCTCCTTACCTTCAGTTTTTATATAAGATATTTCTATTACATTACCATTAGATAACTTATGTCCAAATATACCATCTCCAAATAATATTTCATATTTTTCGTCAGTGGTTTCTTGTATCAAATATATGTTTGATGTAGATGTCACACCAATTATATTGTCTACCAGTTTGTATTCGGTTTTTGTTGTGCTTGAATTATTTTCTTTTATATTGACTCTTATTGTAGATGTGTCAACACCATTATTAGGTAAAATGTATCTTTGATTTGGAAGAGAATCATTAACAACAAATCTTGATTCTAAATATTGACCTTGAATTACTTCAAGTGTTCCATTTGATATCCCTTCAAGTGAAGTTCCTGTAACTTTTTCTGGAATTGAAAATAGATAATTTATATTTGATACAGCACCATTTCCTATCAAACCTGGTTCAAAAGTTATAGTTTGAGTTGAGGTTGAGATACCTGTAACATTATAATCAACTTGCATTCTCGCTGCTCTTTTTGACCTAGGTACATATCCAATATTACGTGCCAAAGAAACAACGTTCTCTCTTAGTGTTGCACTGTCTATGAATGTTTCGTTGACAACTGCGTTAGTATTATATGCTGTGGTATATGAATTATATGCAAGTAGATTGACAATGACGGAAAGGTTTGACCCCTCAAAATCCATGTCACTGAAGTTTGAGTTTTGTCTTAGATAATCCTTAATTGAGGTTTTGATATCCTCAAAGTTTAGATTGGTGAATTGTTGCAGTGCCATTATAACCTTGTTGGTTCTAGTATAAAGTTGACAGATTGTGTAGGGGCAGAGAGTCCGATAATGTCATAATTTATAGTTACCTCAATAGCATTTTCATCAGGAAAAGTACCAAAATCTACACTCTTCAATAAAACTCTCGGTTCAAAATTTTTGAGAACTGTTTCTATTTCAGTTTTCATTGGATCGATATAGTCACTGTTTGCCAACTCAAAAAGCGATCCACTTATTCTAGTGCCTAATAATTCGTTGAAAAAAATTTCACCTCTAATGATACGAACTAAATTTTGCACAGAACGTTTGATGGCATCCTCATTTTTGAGTGTGAGTATGTCATTTGTTACTGGATGTCTTTTGAAGGATAAGGAAATATCCTTAAATCCTTGCGAAAACCTTTGTGCAGGCACGAAAAATTATAGTCTGGGTATATTTATCATTATTTAGAGACAAAAAAAGACCCTCTACTGAGAGTCTTCTTCATGTCCAAGGTATCTAACCTCTATTTCGTCTGGATGAGGGAATCCTTCTCTATAGTAATCTTCTGCCAATTCTTGTATTTTATCTTCCATCTCCTCCTCAGTAATTGACTCAAACTCTAGCGATCCTTTGATGTATATGTCATATAAGTCCATTTGCATTATACTTGCTGTCATGCTATCTATATGATTCTAGTTTTCTCATGACCTACACGACACTGAGGATCTATCCAAATTTCAAAACCTGCTTTGATTGCATCAAGACAGAATGATACATCTTCTCCACACATATCTTGCACCTCACCAGAATCAAACACCTGCATCTGTGGTGCAAACCAAGGATACTTCATCTCTGTATGTTCAAATACACCTTTCTTGATAAGTAACCAACCAAATCCAGAATAGTCAACAGTAAATGGTTTACGTCTTTTTACAATACCATCAACCATCTCATGATTCATGACTCCACCATTTTCTCTGAAATCATCCTCTTCTAACCAATGTGCACATGAAGTAGTTCTACCATCTTCAGTTGCATACCATCCACCTGCAATATCTTTATCCATTGCAAGGACACGATAGAATGATTCATTAGTGAATACTATATCACTATCAATCCATAACTGATAGTCGTACTCAAGTTTACCATCCCAAGGTAATTGATCAGGTCCTCGTAATACATTTGCACCAAGACACTTACATCTCGCAAAGTTCACCATAGAACTATAGTCTTGTGCTATTTGTATATTTGCTCCATTCTGTACCAACTCAAAACAGAGTGATACGAAATTCTTTAGAAAGATGTATGATACTCCTCTACCAGGTAAACAAAATACAATACTCTTACCTTGTAGAAGTTGCTTTGCTGCTTCAATATCAAAAGCGTCTTTTGCGTCAACAGTTGGTGGTTTAGACACCACCTTAAATCCTTTAGCCATAATTAGAGTTCAGTCATATTCATTATAACACTTTATATAGCGTCTATCAACTCAATGATTTTATTTGCGATTACTTTATGCCCCTCCGCACTTGGATGACCACCACCGAAACCTTGAGCGTAATTTTGCGGGTTTATCTTGTCCATTCCTAATAACTCAGATTGTATGAAAGAGGGTTGTCTATCTTTACACATACTTCTCCAATTTCCATAATATCCGTTATAGAATCTCTCAGGTTTTATAATGACACGTTCAAAGTGATCTGCCATCAATGAAACATACTTCTGACCTACACTCTTGCAGTATGATTCAAACAAGAATATATTCTTCCACATGTTCTCTGCTGCAAAGATCTCATTATGCACTGACAAATAGTATGCTCTACTTCTCTTCGTGCTGTTTGCTCTCTGTGGTGTCCACTTCTCTGTGGTTTGATTGATGAAATACTCTAATCTAGAATGAACAGTATATTGCATGACAACTATATCTGGTTTATTACTTTGCAGATACTTAATTGTATTTCTTACTATGAAATCATTACTCACACCACATTGTCCGATATTGAGATGTTGACATCCATAGTGATTGGAAACAAGAGTGCTAAATCTCTCATTCAACCTATCATGCAACTCATCACCCCATGTGATACTACACCCACTAAAACACATCGACATCACTTTTTACCTCGTTGGGATTTTTTTGCCTGCCAAAAAGGTTGATACTCAACCTGCTTGACATTGTATTTAATTTCTTTTGGCATATCATATGGGTTTCTGCACAAAAATGTATTTGCAGAGTACCTAGTGCCTTTTGTTATTTCTTCTACTTCATGAACCCAAAAATAATCTGCTGGCCAAATCATTACATCACCAATACCAAGTTTGACTTTGTGTCTACCACCCCAGAAAGAAAAGTCACCACCCTCATACTCCTCGTTTAGATTGAGAGTACAACTACCGTAGATACCTGTGTCATGATCCGTATGAGGATGAATCCACGCACCTTTCTCATATTTCAAAATACGATACCTATGAGGATAAAGCATAGTGCATCTTCTCAAGACATTGAAAGCATTGAATGTATCGAGATAATCATGATACTCGTTTATTATCTTTTCAACAGTACTATGAATTAGTGAGAAACTATCAGTTCCCATTTGGGGATCTTTTTGAAAGTAAGTAGAATATACCTCTGTATTCTTAAATGCATGAGGAGCACGTTCTCTATGGGGTTTAGAAGGATTTGATTCAAAATCATTGATAATCAAATTACATTGATCTCTACTCAAGTAATTTCTTTTGATGTATAAGAGATCTAATAAAGTTGGGGCAGTCATACTCTATAATACAGTGACACCATACTTATGCGAAAATTGCATTGCATCTCCTATGGTATTGACCATGGGTTTACCTTTGATGTTTAAGGATGTATTCAATAATACAGGACAACCAGTACGAGCGTACCATGCCTCTAAAATCGGTCTCAAGATGCTTACTGATTCTTTAGGAACCGTTTGTACTCTCGCACTATTATCGACGTGTACACAAGCAGGTATCGCCTTTGGTTGCTTACACTTATAGACATAGGACATGTATCTCGATGAGGAAGGCATATCAAAGTAGTCCTGACAATGCTCCTCCAAAACCGCAGGGGCAAAGGGTCTGAATTTGTCTCTCCGTTTGATTTCATTTACTAAGTCTTTTGTGCTAGCTTGCCTTGGATCCGCCAGTAAACTTCTATTACCCAAAGCACGAGGACCAAACTCAGCACGGCCATTTGCAACCCCCACGACTCTTTTTTTGAGGAGTTCATCTACAACTCTCCTTGGATCACATAACTTCTGTATATTATATCCTAGGTATGGACTGAAATCAACCTTGCCACCATAAGCAAGACATGCTGCTCCCAGAGCACCCCCTGCGTCACCAGGACAAGGCATAATCCAAAGGTTGTACATTTCCCTCAAACCTGTGTTCACAACGCAATTCAAGGCAACACCGCCACCATAACAGATATTCTTACTGTATGTTGATGCTCTTGCAAATATGTTGTTGAGTTCTAATTGAAGTATTCTTTCTGCACTCTTTGCAATATCACACTTATCATAGTCACCTATCCTTGCTCCCTTGTGATTATTCTTATGCAATTGTCTCTCTACCACATTCATATGCACAGGATTACCATACGCTGCCATACCCATAAAGATATACTCTTCATCTAGAGGACGCAATCCCGCCCACTTCGTGAGTGCAGAGTACCACAAACCTATAGAATGCGGATACCACTGCGACCATCTCTTCTTATATACCGCCTTTCCATAATCTCCATACTCCGCAGTCCATATAGATGTAGTATCCCATTCTCCTATACTATCAACAACAACTATCGCTGCTTCATCAAATGGTGATGTCTGAAACGCTGCTGCTGCATGGGATTTGTGATGACTGTGATACTCAGTTGGTTTGAGTGACAGGTGTCTATGTCTATACCAAGATTTCTGACCTGCAAAGAACTGTCTTGTTCTCTTTAGTAGCGGTCTTTCATAAAATGCTATCGTACCATCATGACATAATAACTGTGCTGTAGACGCAGCAGTGATGTCTAGGTGTTTATCGTGCTTTCTCTTAGAATATCTTTCTGAATGTGCTGCATAACAAATAGTTCCATCGTTGATGACTGCGACAGCAGCGTCATGAAAACCTTCACTAAATCCAATCATGTATTTTGCCTCTTCTCCTCATGTCTTTCATATTCCTCATCATAACATACTCTTTCGCTATTTGTTCATATTTTTTACGTTCAGGATAATTGCCAGGATGGGTATAGGTTCGTGGTAAACTATCGTTCGTAAAACCAAACGTCTCCTTATAGTCATCTCTATCCATATTGAAATATACAGGTTCTAATCCTTTTTTCTGGAAGTACACTTCTATTCTCCTCAGGTTTCTAACAACTTTATCGAGATAGTCCCATATAGTGCCTTGTCCACCATGCCATCTCGTCAGTTTACTGGCAAAGCAGTCAATTAAATCCTCTTTGTAGGGTATCACGTTCTTTCTTGATTTGTATATCTTCAAAACATATTTTTCAGTTTCAGTTTCATATTCAATTGGATGAGATAGAGTGCCAGTCATATATCTTCCCATCATAGTAAAAGGTTCAAAAATTACATCAACATCACATAGTTCATCTATGACAGATGCAATACATTTTATATTATTACTGAGATATGGTTCTAAAAATGTCCCAAGATAATTTGGTGAGGGTGATACTGGAAAGTGTTTTTGTAAATCGCAAAACCATTTATTAGTAAAAAACACTTCTACAGGATCCTTGTCTTTCATCAAGACATCTGGAGGTTTTCTCTGCTCAAAATTTCCAAAATAAGACTTCATCAAATCCCCACCCACTTGAAGCGTGTTTGAATGAATTTTTTCAATTGTAAGACCATTGTCAATTTTACCGACCTCTTTCAAGTAAGGATGTAATTCCTTACACCTTACCTCTGAGGTTTCTCCAAATGTAGTCTTGATTTTTATCGGTCCTTCAACCGTTGATTGTCCTCTTCTAACTACGAATGTTTTCTCAACTCTTTTCTTGTAGTCGGTAGGATCTTCCCATTGCTTGTAAAAATAGTATGGGTATTTGTTTTTTGTGTATGATTGTTTATTGACCTCAATAAGGTGCATCATGTGCATCTTACCCATATTGGGTGTTGCCCAATAGTTAATCGTCATCTTCTTCGTAAATATATGGATCTTGACGACGCAATTTCCATAATTTGTATTCACCTACAATCCATTCCCATAATCTTTTCATAGTGATTCCCATTGATAAGGTATATATCCAAATTTTTTATTGAAATTTTTATAGATCCAATCTAACTTCTGTCTACCTTCTTGCAAGTCATCAGATGATAAATCTTGCATATCACTATTCCATTGATGTTTTAGATGTTTAAATCTAGGACCTTTTGTTCCTCTCTCTGGGTAATATACATTAGGAAGCATTTCATCAATTTTATGACCGATGAAATTTGATAGTTCTGTGGGATCTTCCCATGCTTCTTCCATAATTACAGGATAAATTTTATCAAATACACTCCATGTCTCAAATACAGAAGCATAATCAGGAATAAAAAAACGTAATGGTTTGTCAAGTTGACTTTTCCAGTATGAAATGCTATCAGGATATTCATTCTTTATCTTTTCCCATTCATTCGCTTTCTTTGGGTCTCTTATCTTCCACTCTCTTGGAGCGTTATCGTTATCAGTATAGTTCCTATAGTAATTTGATATTTGTGAGTATGATCTTCTTACTGGATGTCTCCATATCATAGTTACACGCACATCAAACACTTCTTGTAGTATTGGTGCAATTTGTTTTATAAATTTTGCTGGTAAGTCATTATTAGCATTTGAGAAATCGCTCACGCCTTTATATCCGTCTTTTACACAACTTTTCATATATTCAATATACCAATCTAAGTTCGTATTTTTTCTTACAAAACTCATTGTCTTACCTTCTTTATTGCGTCTGTGCTTATGTTCTGTATGCCAGTAATAATTTGCATGAACAGGTTTATACATTCTCTCCCATAGGTAATACAACATATTATTCTCTGTTGTTTCACCTACATCACAGTATCCCGACACTTTAAAGGTTTTTGCTAGAGGTTTGGTGGCAGACCATCCTACCCCTGTATTAATATGCAATATAGGTTTCATTTCATCCATGCCTCTGGTAGATACCCAAATGCTTTTTGAAAATCAACATATACAGACTTCATTAGTTTTGCACAGACACTATATTGATCATTTGTTATATTCTTCCAGTCAGATGACCACTGATCAATAAGATAATCGTATTTTGGTGGATTGTTGCCCATATCTGGATAATACACATTTTCATGCACTTTTGTCAATTTATAATCTAGAAAATCTGACAAATGATCCAATTCTTGTTTTTGCGTATCAGGATTCCACAATTCCTCCATTACTATCGCTCGTACGTTTTCTACACCCCATACTTGACAATATTTCCTGTATAATGAAGAGTAATAAGCTTGTGACTCAAATCTACCCGATAACCACTTATGCATCACTTGTATTGGTGTCATATTTGGATATTGTCCAGAATACCCTTGATGTTTGGGATTTGTTTGTGCATTTGCTATAGAAAACAATCTTCTGACTGGATCTCTAAATTGCATAGTAATTTTGACATCAAAGTGCTCTAACAACTTCTCTTTGATGGATTGCATGAATGTTATGGACAAAAGTGAATTATGATTAGAGAAATCACCTACCCACTCATAATCATCTTTACAGTTCTCCCAATGTTTTAAATAATAAGCAATATAGTTTTCAATTGATACTTTTTCATAAAAAAACTGAGATTCCTCTTCTTCAGTCCACTTTCCAACAATGTATTTTGACCTATGAGTCAATTCGTCTGGTTTTCTCCCTTTAGGAACATTATTTGGTTTTGATCTTTTTACAGGTGCAAAATGACCAGAAATAAAGCGATCTGGTTTCTCATACATCAAATTTACAAGATATGCACTTTCTTTTTTATGACCAGTGAACACACACTTGTTATCAAGTGAAACTGTGAAGTGAAATGGAGATGTTGCAGAAAAACAAGTTCCTACGTTCAAAAGGAGTTTTACTTTTTCCACGATTCGGGTATATAACCAAAAGTTTCCTCAAATTCATCATACACAAAACTCATACGCTCATATAGATGTTTATACAGGTCATCATCTAACGAAACTATATCAGATCGCCATTGATCTGCCAAATATTCATAACGAGGTGCATTTGCACCCATATCTGGATAATAAACATTTTGATGAATCTTTTCTATTGGAAAATCTAAAAATTTACAGAGTGATTGTATTTTACCTGCCGAAAACTCCTCCATTACAATCATGTGGACTTTTTCTTTACCAAATACGCTAGACCAGTTATTGTAAATGTTAGAATAGTAAACATTCTCCTCCATTTGACCATTTACCCACACTTTGATCATATTGACAGGATCTCTATGACCTTGGCACTGAGATACTCTGTTGGCAGTAGAAAATAATCTCCTAACAGGGTCTCTGAAGATCATGGTCACCTTCACATCAAAATTTTCCAATAACTTAGTGCTTATCTCACTTATAAATTCTTTTGGCAGTTTTGCAAGACTATTTGAGAAATCTGCAACTCCAACAAAGTCATCTTTTATATAATTGTAGTGTTCTAAGAGATAATCAATATATCTTTGCAATGTAAGGTCTTTTTCAAAGAAATCTTTTCCATCAAACTTAATATACTTTGACCACGAGGTAAATTCGATAGGTTTATGTGTTTTTCTATATTCCTTTGACTGCATCTTCTCCTCATACTCTAATTTGTTAAATATATTCCTTTGTTTACTAATATTATTACCTTTATCCACCAATTCATCTTTTATTACTTGGTATTCTGGTAAATTTTCTCTTTTTGCGTACAATGCATAAAGATAGTGGTGTTCTTTGGTATGTCCATTGTGAACATACATATTATCATATGATAAAGTGTACCATAAAGGAGTTGTTGCAGAAAAACAAGTACCAATATTCAATAATAAGACTGGTTTCATGAGAGTTCCATTAATTATATGTGCAGGCACGGGTTGGAGTGCTACAAGTCCACTTTACATGACTTTACAGTGCTCAAATAAGTGTGCTCACGTAGGATTGAAGAAAGAGGATCATCTCTTGTATCATGTATATAGTGAAGACGCTTGGGAATGGAGAAAACCAGATTATGAGAATCATATAAGAGGTTCTATGAGTCCAGTATGGAAATATGAGTGGGGAAGACAAAGTAAATATGCATTTCATCAAAATCTCGACGAAATTCACGAATTATATCAAAAACCAAGTCTAGAAACTTATATCAAGTATTATACTCGGCATTACGAGAGAGTAAAACACGAATATTCGTATGTTGCCGACTTTTCAAACAGCAATGCTCAATTACCACTGGATTTTTTACAAAAAATTGCTCCAGAATTGAAAAAACACTTTAAAATCAAAGTTTTGATCATTTTTCGTGATCCAGTTCGCAGATTATACAGTGAATTATCTCACAAATACCAAAATGACGAAAATTTACGTAAAAAATACCAAACTTCCAAAGATTTTTACTGGGATTATCTAAAAAAAGGTAATTTTGACGAAAATTGTGAATATGTAAGCAGATATAAACGTCTCAAGTGTGTGTTCAGCACATTACCTGTGGTGTCAGAGGACTTATGGGGAGGGAAAAATGATCAAGTTGCAAAACTTAGTAATTTTTTACAATATAACATCAAAAATCTATGGCCAAACTGCTATTATCCTGAGATGGGAACAAAAGCACCACACTATGAAAACCTTCGTGACCAATATGACTCAGATTTAGAAGACTTGACTGATGATGACTTGGTTTATGGTAGAAAATATCTTGCAAAGTACTATGATGAGTGGTATAATGAGTTTGGAACAACGCCTTGGAGGTGTTGAGCATTCAAAAAACACCCCAAGGCACCAACTTCATGACATCTTCTGCAATTTTTTGATGTCCAACCACGTTTGGATGACCCCTTTTTGCTTTTGTTTCGCTAGTGACCCTCATAAGATAGTCAAAATGTAACTTAGACCTTAGATTTATTGAACAAAGTATGAGTGGAACGCCCTTTACCTTACAGTGATTGCAGATTGTTTGCTTTTGTATGTTCTCTTTGATATTAAAGTACTTGAGATTTGCCACATTCGTGTAATAATGCCTCCAAAATTTCGGATGTCCATCTCCTGTCTCCCAACTATCAACACCATGCTCTTCATATAGTTCCTTTTTTTCTTTTTCAGACTCTGAGTATAACCACTTATTGTAATTTTGATTTGGAAGCACCTTCATCCATCTGTTTTTTATCAACCCTTTGAGGAACTCCGTTCTGGAAGGGTGAGTCATCTGTATAATTGCTAGGTCATAATCCTCAATATTGTTTTCGACTAATAAGTTTCTAACAATCCTATCATTTGATCCACCACCTATAGCAAGGTTTGTCTCCTCTGCACCCATCTTGTTACAGATCAACTTAGAATATCTCTCTTCCTCAGGGTTACTAAGTTCTGCACCTTCCGTCCATGAGCACCCATCAAAATAAATTTTCATATAGAGGTTGACAACCTTTTTAGCATACAGTATAATAATTTATGTAAGGGGGCGACGGTTCTCTTACAGGGAGTGACTGAATAAACTTACTGGCATTTTGCTAGTTAAGGTGATGAGTCAGAGGTGGTGCTCGCTGTTGGCAACAACAGAATCGTCTTACCAGACGGGACTCAGGCAGACAAGTCTTTCTAACTGTAGAAATGCCCTTGTTTTGTTGGTACACAGGAATCCAACCTCCCACCTCTCTATACTATGAAGTTTTGATTTGTTGTACTTCGTGGTATACCAAACAATTTGACTCTCACTAACGGATGGAATGCAGAGAGTCAAATTTTTTCTCTTTTTTTTGTTATGCCTTTATTTGTAATCGTACTCGGTGCCTCTTCTATAAGTGCTGCTATTGCTCTCTACATACTACGTAAGTACGATCCTCACGCTTGACTACTAGAGAGAGACTTGCGGTTATGAACAAGCAACCACCCCTTTTCTATTGTAAGAGAAAGTTTTCAATAGTCAAAAGGTATGAGATATCCTCTCATAATGTTTCAAATAACCAAAAGTCTTTTGAGAAGATGAATGATAGATTCAATACTCAATTGCACCATATGAAGAATAAGACAGGAGTCTTTCGTGACCCTGTTTTTTCTATGTCATACCCTTGGATCATACCCAAGTTCACTCTTACTTCCGAGAGAACAGATGGCACAACACCAAGTGTATTCACAATTACTCAAGAGTTTCATCGTGGTAAACCCTTAGATGATAGGGAACTCACTGATGAGATGCAGTTCTGGCAATATAAACACTACGAGAAGTTTCATGTAAGTGACTCCTCAGTCCTCTGGGGTCCCTATGACATTGCCATGTGTAACCTACTGTTTGATGGTACACAGATATGCTTTGTTGATAATCAAGGGTTTGGTGATTTTGTCTTTAAGAAAGATGACCACTCCAGATATAAAGTCATGTCTGTAATCAATCCTCATATAGGTGAGTACATGACAGGAAAGGATAGTAACACACCATATGAGATTATCAGAGATGACTGGAGTAGGCACGATGGGGTCAAAGTATTCTTCAAAAGACTCTTTCTATATGAGAAACTTATCTTCAATTTTGCTGACCGTCACTTAGAGGGGGCAAACTTAGATGGTTTCAGTCAAGTCAATCTCTTTCACAAAAGACTTCTACTGTTTCAAAATTGGTTTCACCATGAAGGTGAGAAGGTTATGCAGATGACTGATCAGTATGTAAAACCTCAGAGTCGCTTGAAAGTCTTAGATCGAAAAAACCACCCAGACTTATTTCACTTTGCTTAGCCACAAAAATCTATAGGGGGTTTTTTAATTTTCGGAAATTTTTTATATATCGCTCGATGGGATACTTTTGTAGGTTAGGGACTTAGGCGTTTTTCACCACGGGGGGCAAAAAAAATCGGTAACAAATTATACACTGTCTAAAAAGGGTGTTGACAAGGTGTCAAGTAACAAATGATACTGTGTGAGGTAACGAAGTTGCTTGACACCTGTCAGGTGTTCGACTCTGGACTTACTCAATGCTAACTCCTTTGCGAAGTCTAATTATGATGCCAGAGTCAAATGATCAGGCGTTGATCATTTGGTTGTATAGTTCTTTGAGTAACCAACGCTTAGAAACTTTAGTTGGAAAGTACTTGACTCTGCGACCTGATGACGAAGTTGTAAAACGAACCTCATCACGAAGGCAAAGCGGATCGATTGCTTGCTTGAACATACGCTTGCAGTTGCTGTCTTGCCAGTTAGGGTCAACTTGCTTTGCAATTTCTGTGAGTGTCAAACCCTGTGGGTTGTTTCTGATGATTTGGTAGATTGCTTTAGTGCTTACCTGATAGTCAAGATCTCTTGAGTTAGTGTTGATTGAGAATGACTTAGCAGGTGCTGGATTTGAAAGGAACATAATAAAAGTTGTTTGTCGAACACCCTTATATTAAGTGATATTTCCAGATAGTGCAACCCCCAAAATCAATATATCTTCATATCTGTATATTTGGTATTTTGTATAAAATGTACATAGACATTCAAATTTTTCTGTGCTAGAATGAGGGTAGAACCTAAACTCGGTGTATCATATGATACATTGTATAAAATGTACATTGCATCTTTCTGGTGGTCGATTATAATAGAGGTATAGAGTCAGGGGTATGACTTCTCAAGAAAATAATCGACACTCCCCCTGCCATAAATTAAAAAATATTTTTGCCACCCTCCTAAGTATAGCATATTATTTGAGTTATGTCAATGTGCTTAATGATACAAGTATCAAATGTTACATCATGATGTGTCGGTATCATTTGTTACATAGACAGGTATACTATGTCATGGTATAATGAGTGTATCATTTTATACATCATCTGCCATGTATCATTTGTTACATCGTCCTGTATCAGAAGTTCTCCACATGCCTGTGGAAAAACCTGTGGAAAACTGCTGTGTGCATGTGCCTGCATATACCTGTGACTGTATCATATGTACTTGACAAATCGGTAGATGGTCGCCTAAGAGTGCAATAAGATCACATCTTTACTATGATAAGAAGTAATATAGTGAAAGAGATAGAAAGCAATACTATCTTTTTTTAGACATTTATTTATTATCCTTATTATAAACGAATTTCTATCTTTCTTAGTATCATTCACTAATAAACGATCATAATTATGATCATGCACTAATAGACGATACTTATTAGTACAACTGGGATTAGACGATAAGACGAACATAATAAACGAAGGGGCGGAGAATTTGCGGATTTGGACGAACTAACGTAGTTTTTATGCTACGTTAGGGTGTGACTGAATAGACGAGAAACCGTCTTTATTCACGAGTAAACCATCATAAAAGTCAACAACTCGCTTGCCTGTGAAATCGGTAACGAACCAGTCAAAGTTTTTCTGGAATACTCTCACACCTGTATTGACTTCATATAATAAGGCATTGAGTCTACTCTTTGTAGTGTTAGAGTGCCAACCTGCTGAACTGATTGCTAGTAATTGCTTTGTATGGTCAAACCATGCAATTAAATTACCATGAAGTCTAACCTCTGAAAGATTCTCTGAAGAGTGGAAACTGACTGTGGTGTTGCTTTTTGAAAAATTGCCCTTATTAGATAGAGCGAAGTTCATTTGCTTTTCGATTTGTCTCATAATCTTGTTTGATGTGTATATGTTTATTGTATAGGATAAGTTTGAAACTGCCTAGTGGGTATTGTGCCAGTTTGTCAACTGGTTGGATCTTCTAATGCAGTCAACATATCATAAACCTCTTCACATATAGCAGTATAACCAAAGTGTTCAACATTCCATACTAGATCATCACTATAATGAATAGTGTTTGTTCTATCGCATGTATTGAGTTGAAATTTCTCTCGGTTATCTTCATAGAATTGTAATTCCTCTTTATTGAGATCATTGATATTTCTATAAAGAATGTGCTTGACTTTCATA
>Ga0208159_1000210_pt1 | contig 24473 bp, 9 predicted proteins | sample 9_EtaG_FD_184082 | JGI IMG/M metagenome (GOLD analysis project Ga0208159, IMG submission 184082) | Marine viral communities from the Subarctic Pacific Ocean - 9_ETSP_OMZ_AT15188 metaG (SPAdes) (version 2) | ecosystem: Environmental > Aquatic > Marine > Oceanic | place: Pacific Ocean | collected... | reverse complement strand
TCGTAAATCGTATTGCGCACGGTCATTAGGTCAACTCAAGCGGTCTAGTGCAAAGACTCGTAACAACCCGAATTCAAGAATCAGGCAAGCTCGCCGCCGCTGGAAGTGCTAATGAAAAAGTTTAATGGACATCGGTGTGAACGTCGTAACCTAACTGATCTGCTACTTGGTACTGGACCAGATGGGAAGAAGCGTCCTAAGCCAAAAGCAAAGAAGCGTCCCAAGAATTTTACTCTTGAGCCTGCTCGTAATAAGCGTTATCTGGGCGGTCCTTTTGAAGACCCAGGCGCTCAGATTAATCAAGAGTACATGAATTTCTTGCAGCAGCAGCAGGCAATGAACATGTTGCAGCCGCAGAGCAATATCAATTTTGGTATGCCGGCTTTAGGAACATTCAGCTCTGCGCAGATGCCTATGATGGATAGAATCTTTGGAGAGCAAGTAGACATGTCTGAGTTAGCTCCAGGAGAAGTAGCAAGTGCTATGCAGGCGAACAACCTACGCCAAGGTAAAATTGCGTTGGGTAGCGCTGCTGCTTCTACAGCAGGGCAGTTCATTCAAAATAGTGAATTGGCACAGGGAGAGGGTACTGGTGCTGATTTAGCAACGGGTGCTGGGGGTGCGCTTTCCGGGTTGGGCATGGCTCTACCATATGCTTCCATGATTCCTGGAGTAGCTCCATTTGCTATTGTAGGCGGGGCTATTGCAAGCGTATACAAGAAGAAGGCGGCAGAACAGAAGGCCAACCGCGATATGCGTAAGCGCTTGATTGAGGAAAACAAGCTTCGTCAAGACGCGGCAATCGACTACACAAAACAAGTGCAAGAGATGTATGACCCCCAGGGCCAATATGTAGATAGTTATATGGCTAAGCATGGAGGTCCTATGGGGCAAGAGGACTACGAGACTGAGGGAGGAGAAATGATGATGGCAAGTCCTGCTGATCCGCCGATTGGATTGGCAAATGGAGGTTATAACAAAATGAGTAAGAACCTTTACAAGGCAGTTGGTCCAAGGCATGAGCGTGGAGGTATTCCTACTGCAGGTGCTACTGAGGAGTTTGTTGACGCACAAGGGCAATCGCATGACAGCCCGTATGTGTTTAGTGATGCAAAAGAAATGCGATTTGATGCATCACAAATTTTATCTATGATTTCATGAGCCGGCGCAAGAAAAAAATGATGACCCCTGCCGCTGTTGCAGAACAGCTGGCTACGTATATCGCAAAGCAAGAAAAAACTTTGCAGCGGTATCCTGTAGGTCCGCTTGCAAATACTGCAAAAATGAATCTGATGAAGGGCAAGAAAGCTTTGGCTGCTCTTCAAAATCAGAATGAGGAGATGCGTGTGGGCATGGAGTCGCAGCAGGGACAACAGATGAACCTTGGGGGCAACCCAACTGGTGTTGCTGATAGCTCGTTTGGCATTACGGGAGCACAGCAAGCTATGGTTGACACCTTAGCTTCTGAGTATGGCATGAGTCCTGCTATTGCTGCTGCAGTAGCTGCTGTGACTCAAAAGGAAAGCGGTGGATCGGGGACTAAAACAGAAACCGATTATAGCAAGACTTCTAATGAGCGTATTAGAGGCGTAAATACCCGCTTCAAAAGGAAGTTTAAAGACATGTCAGATGAGGATCTGACCGCACTAAAAGCTGACCCAGAAAAGTTTTTTAACTATGTGTACGGGGATTTAGAGACAAACTCTGAGGAGGGAGATGGCTATAAGTACCGGGGTCGAGGACTTGTACAGGTTACTGGTAGAGACAACTATGCTCGTGTAAGCAAGGCCGTATATGGAGACGAGAAGGTGTTGCTTGAGAATCCCGATTTGCTTTTGGATGACTCGGTTGCTGGTGCAGCGGCAGCATACTTTACAGCAGAAAGCGGTAAGGGGGTAGAGGGGTATGTAGACTTTGATTTGAACACTCCTGACCCAACTCCTGAGCAAATCCAACAAGTTCTGAATGGTACGTATGCTGTAGTAGCATCCGGTGGTACACTGCCGAAATCGACTGCTCAAGATCCAGTAAAGATGGCAGAGACGTATGGTCAGTACAGCTCAGCTATGCCTAAGATGCAACAGTTTGCACAACAAGCTGTACCGTCTGCTTCAGTATCACAACCTGCGGCAGCTCCTGATCCGGGCTTAATGAATACTCCTGACTTTATGCTAAGCCCTGAGGCGCAGCAAGAAAAGGCTTCTGTACTTGGGCAAGATGCAGCAGCTGTACCAGAAGCTGCGGCTACACCACCTGTTGCTCAAGCTGACCCGGAAAGAGCAGGACAGTTCTCTGCTCTCGGAGACCTTGATTTCAATGGTGCCCAGTCTACGGCAGGAACAGCTGATTTGATTGGGGATGTCAGCTTTGCACGTAATGAGTATGGAGACTACAATGTTATCCACCCAGAACGTGGCAAGTTTGTTGTCCGTCAAGGGGATTGGAATCCTAATGATATTGAAACAACACTAAACTCTGGCATACCGTATGATGACGCGGTTGATGGGCCTGCAACGAATAGTGATAGGTTGGGGACTTTAGTGTCTCCTTTGACTGATGATACTCAGTTCAACATGCGGTTGGAGGGAGAGGCACGAGGTATATCATCGCGTTTAGGAGTTGCTAACTCTGGTATGGGTAAAAGCTTACGAGATGTAGCAAACCTGGTAGCAGAGCAACGAGGTATCAAGCCGGTCAAGACAACTACCCGGCGTATGATGGGTGATATGGGTAAGTCGTTTACGACGACCGTACCAGATCCTCAAGACCAAGCTCGCTATGATCGTGAGATGGATGAAATCTATGGTGAGATTGCTGCTAATCCTGGAACATACAAGTTTCAGGATAAGGTACAGCTCCCTATGATTAACCCAACCGAAGAGGAGCTAGAAGAGCTGAGAGCGGATGGTTGGACAATCGAAGACAACACGATTTCTAGTGTCATTATGCCCGGTGCGGTAATGGCGACTAAACTGGAAGAGCACGTAGGCGTTGGGGGCTATAGTCCAATGAGTGACTATGTGGCATATGCTACTAATGATCCGGACTATCAAAACCGGTATCAGAATCGTCAGCAGACCCGGGGTCTCGTTGGCAATCTGATTGCGCCCGGAAATATTGCAGGGCCAGTGCGTGCTGCTGCAGTATCTCGAGGTACAGCGGCACTAGGAAAAGGATTAGGGGATGATGCTGTTAGAGCAATACAAGCAGGCGATGATGCTGCTCTCCAACTTGCTGTTGGTCAGGAAGTAAAAGCTCTTGGTCAGGGTCAAAAGATGCTACCACAGGGTAGTGCTGGTCCTGCAGTCAAGGGTGTTTCTGGGATGAAGTTCAAGCCTGGTACTGGGGCACAAGGCCAACCAGTAACATACACCCCAGCAAGTAATGCAGCAGGCCGAACAATTGACATTACACCTGTAGCAACTACGCAACGTGGTGCTCTGACAGCACGACAACAGGTTCAACAGTCGGGCGTTAACGTATTGGATGATGGTGCTGGAGGCATTCTTGGTGTGCAGCGAGGGCAGTTTAGAATGCCAGCAGGTAGTGCGGGAGGAAGAGGCGGGCAGTTTGGCGGTATGCAACCTGGAGGATTGTCTCTTCCTGGCTCACGTTTGCCGGCTGTTCGTAATGTCGGCTTGCAGACTACCCGTCAAAGCTCCACAGCACTTGGTCCTGTAAATCCAATGACAGGGTTGCCTGCACGATCTGCATTGCAACGAGGTACTATTGGCCTTGCTGATGAGGCTATGGGTTCTATCCCAACCATTGAACGTGCTAGTGGTATCGGTGGTAACATCTTTACGCGTACGCCTTTTGCTTTGGAACGTTTAGGTGTGGTAGGTGCTGAGACTTACTTCCCGCGTTTTGATGAACGTATCTTCCCAGAGGGCCAAGAGGTGGGTCAGACACCTGTGCCTCCAGTTGTTGACTCAGATGGCGATGATGTGCCAGATATTATTGATGGAGATGGAGGAGAAGGTACTCCAGGTGAGGGCACTCCACCAAACAAGCGAGATGAAACTCCTGTAGATAAGACAGAGCTAACTGGTCCTGATACCTACAATATTGACATGGGTAATGCAGCAGCACTTATGGGTGTACCTGCTTTGGCTAGTTTGGCAAGTGCTGGTATTCAGCGTCGAGCATTGAATCAGATGCAGGCTCCTACTGCTCCTGTGCTAAATCAGATTCCAAACTTTGATTACCGTAGCAATGTGGGGCAGCAGCTGATGGATGCGCGTGAAGCATCACGAGCTGCAGGGCAAAACACAAACTTACAGGGTACTCAGCAAGCCGCACTTGCACAGAGTTTGAATGTACAGCGTATGCAGCAAGAAACACGCATTCGCCAAGGAGATGAAGCCATGCGTCAGCAGGCACTTGATCGTTATAACACAGGTGCTACTCAAATGCGGCAGATGAATAATGCAATGATTAATCAGTATAACCAAGACCGGACTAACTTTGATAATGCTATGACTCAAGCGCAGGCTGCAGTTAGTCAGCAACCATTGAACGTCGTCTCCGGTGTAGCACAAGACTACTTGAAGAATATTTATCAAACCAATATGGCAAACACACTTGAAGGCATTGGTCGTCAGTTTAACACAGGCAACATTGCTGGACAGAATCTTGGTATGCAGCAAGGCAACTTGGTGCCTGTAACCAACTCGCAAGGTGCCATCATCGGTTACCAACAAGCACCGCAATAATGGCTGTTTACTTACCTAAGATTCCCAAGTTTGTAGAGTACCGACCAAGTATGGTAGGGGTACCTACAACTGCTGTTGCGCGTATGTACGACCGTCTTGACAGAGATGCATTGCGTACACAAGGCGCTGCTACAAAGATGAAAACCGCTTTAGCTGAACAAATGGCAGGAGCGGTAGATGGCGACAAAGCTTATTTGCAAGGTCTCTACGATAGTGTAGATCAAGCAATTACAGCAGCTTCTAAAGACAATAATCTGCCAGGATACTCGCGTCAGATTAAAAGTATGGTCGCTAATATGATGGGTGACCCAACATTTGCTGCGGTACGTGATACAACAAAGCGTTCCCAAGAGGCAGATGCTGCATATCGTAAACTAGCTGCCCAGTATGGCACAGCAAACGTCATGATGGATGGCGACTTAAGTAAGAACTTTAGCACTGTTGATCCGGAAACAGGAGAAACACGCCAGTTCCAAGGCATGCCCATTCGTATTCCTGACTTTGCTGCAGCTATGGATAATGTGTACATGAAGAATGTAGATAATGTATCAAGCCTGTCAAACTTGGAAGACTACGTATACGGCGGTGGCGCAGATAGTGCATTGGGCTTTTACATTAACTCTCCAGGTGGTCGCTCACATATCAATATGATTGCACAACAAGTGTCTAGCCAAGATAGCAATGGGCAAGATGTACGCTCGTTCAACAGACTCAATGAGCAGCAGAAAGAGCGTGTGCAGACAATGCTGAATGATGAGCTGTTCAATGCAGGTAAGCGTTACCTAAAAACATCGAGTACTTCTGGTTTGCCTGACAACATGCAAGGCAAAGGAGTATTGAGTTCTGGTCAAAACCAAACGACTTTGACTGATGGCAATCCAGAGACTGAAGACCAGGTCATGGTTACGTTTGATGATCAAGTCAACAACTCACGTATCGACAATCAGCTTACGTTGATGTATGAGTCAGATAGGGACATACCGCTGTTGGATATCAGGACAGGTAAGATGCCAAAAGGCAGAAACAACGTAGTAAGTAGTTCTGATTTGGTTGGAGCTAAACTGACGGGTGCGATTGGACCTAATGGTCTGCCTGTTATTCAGTTAGAGATGAAGAAAGATGGAACGGGCGGAACGCAAACGGGAGGCTTTGTCTATACTGAAATGCAAGCAGAAGATGCAGGCACCTTGGCAGCGAACATGGGCGAGTTTAAGGCTCAGCTTTTGCAGGATGCAACAACTATGCAAAGTCGTACAAGTGCAGCACCCCTGTTTGGAGCTGCCTATGAGCCAGGCTTGCATTCATGGGCTGCTAGCGATAGTGAAGATGTATACGATGCTGCATCGATTGGACTAGAGGTACGTAAGGAAAATGGCATGTTCCATTTTTACAATAAGTCCGGTAAACACATGAAGAATAAGAGTGGTGATCCTGTCGCATTCGGCTCTATTCGTGAGGCGCAAATAGCTATCGGCAATCAGATTCTGCAAATCTCCTAAGCAATGAGTGACGACAACAACAAACTCATCCAACTCGCTGGGTTGGGTAATGTCTCTGATGATGAAATCAAGCAGAATCTACAGGGTCAGCCAAAGCCTGTAGAAGAAGAATCCGATGTCATGGATTTTGGGGAGATGGAGAACATGTTCTACAAAGACCCCGATGGCACCTTGAAGCTAGACAACCCGTATGATGCTCAGATGGGTGTGGACTTTGACCAGTTCGAAAGCCAGGGAAGTTTTCTAGGTGCATTCAATCGTGTTACAGGACTTGACGAAGGCTTTACTTACACTGGTATCGATGATACGTACAATCGTAGTCAGGCTGCACAGGGATCGCTGGAGAAGATGCGTAATGGTCTGTTGCAGTTTGTAGGAGATACCGGTATTAATGTTGCACAAGGTTTTGGTACACTGCTATATGGGCTTCCTGCAAGCATCATTAATCGTGATTTTACTTCCATTTATGATAATGCTTTCTCTAACTCTTTAGATAGGGCGCAAGAGAAGTATGACAAGTACTTTGACATCAAGCACGGCGGGGATCAAAATCTTGGACAGCGTGCTACCAATTTTATCTTTGACGACTTCCTTGGAGGTGTATCATTTGTTGCTGGTGCGATTCTGACAGAAACAGCAATGACGGCTGCAACAGCTGCTACACTTGGTGGAGCTGCTCCTGCACAGGCGGCGGCAACTGCGGGTATTGTTGCACGAGGTTCCCGTCTACTTAAGAATGTAGTTAGTGGAGGCAAGCGTGTGATTTCAGGTCAGATTGTAGATGATGCTGTTAAAGGCTTTTCTAAGCTTGGCAAAACAGCAACTGCGCAAAACGCAGCAAATGCTTTAGGTCAAGCAGGCCGTCAAGCGCTTACCAGACAAGGTATAAATACTGTAGGCCGGGTATCACGTCAGCTTGTTACTGGTGCTGGTATGGAGGCCGGTATGGAAGCTAGGCACATGATGAATGCTGCAGGCGACCAAAACAAGCGTGAGTACGAGTTGGCTAATGGTGCAGGGTCATACACTGATGAGATGGAAGAAGCCTTCCGTCAAGATATTGGTGAGTATGGCGATGCTGCATTCTTGCTTAATACTGCACTTGTTGGTGGCTCTAACATTCTGATGTTCCCTAAGCTTTTTGGTGTGGGTATGCGGAGTGGTATGAAGAGCGCTAAGTTTATTGATACATCTAAGCTGACTGCAAAAGCACGTGAAAGCTTGGCAAAGCGGTTGGGAGTAGAGGTAGGTAACCTGCCGAAACTAGTCGATGCAGCTCGTGGTACTCGTGTAGGTCGTAACCTGCGGCGGTTGACGCCAGGACAAAGTGTTGGCGCTACGGCTGCATATGAAGGTCTTGTTGAAGAGGGCGGACAAGGTCTTATCAGTAGAGGCTTTGAGGACTACATCGCAGACAAGTATGATCCTGCAAACATGCGGGACACAGAAAACTTGGTGCGGTCTATCTCCAAAGGTATCATGGGTAGCTATGGCACTGCTGAAGGACGTAAAGAGATTTTGATTGGTATGCTCTTAGGAGCTTTTGGTATACCAAACGTAGCTATTGCTAACACGTACAAAGAAGTAGGACCAGATGGTGAGACCATCACTCCTACGTTTGTTGGTGGTATTACACAGATTCGTCGTAATCAAGCAGAGCAAGATGCTCGCATGAATCGACTGATCAACTTGCATGAAGAGAATGGGGATGTCCTCGGTCAAACCAAAGCCGAGATACACAACTCTAACATCCAACGGGGCCTTGCGCGTCAGATGGATATCCATGTCAATAACAACGATATGAAGCGTGCTAAGGACACAGAGTCCGACAGCATCTTTGCTCATGCAACTAGCAAGATTGCTACTGGGCGTTTTGAGGACGCCATTGAAGAGTCAAGAGAGATTCTGAATGACATGTCTGTAGAAGACTTCCGGACACATCTGGGAGAAGCTGCAAAAGACATGACAGATGCTGAGATTCAGGCGCACAAAACCAAGGTGCACGACAAGTATGTCGAGCGCATGAACAAAGTGCGTGAAGCTCACCGTCAAGCACAAGACATCTATCGGGGAGAAGATCCTGATGTGCAGGAGATAGTGGCAAAGCTGATGTATGATACCAAAAATCGTGACGCACGTGAGCAGTATCTAGCAGAAAGCATTGCAGAGCGTATCAAAGGTGTAAGCGGGTCACAGATTGTAGATGGCACACGGCTGCAAGAGAAGCTGAAAATTACTGATCGTCAGCTCAACAAGCTCAATGAGATTGAAGAGGCACTTGCTGCAGAAGAAGCTAAGCCTGATACTGCAGAAGACACTGCACGACGTCAAAAGATTATTGACTTGAACGAGCAGAAGGATGCTCTTGAGACAGCTATACGAGGTCAGCAGGTTGGTAGCACATACAACTTTGATACAGACCAGTTTGCACAAGACTTGAGTGCTTTGCGGGCCTACCATGCTGCTCAGGCTCGCTTGGGTGTAGAGGTAGGAGAGTATGATATCACTGAGGCCATTGAGGACTTGCGTGAGATTCAGCAGGATCGTGAGGCGCTGATCAATGCGTACAATGACTTGTTGGAGCCAGGAGGCTACCAGCGTCTGATGAACCGGCTACAAACACGTATCCTCGCTCGTTATGAAGAGGAGGCAGAAGAAGTAGCTATGATGGAAGACCTCGAAGAAATCGAGGATATGGAAAACCCAACCGAAACAACAGAGCGCAGTCCTGATGCTACCGATGATGTAGACACACTGCAGCGTGAAGAAGCAGAGGTAGAAGACTTGCGTAGGGAGGGACCGGATACTGACTCAATCTTTGAGGATGTATCGGTGGATGATGTGGGGCAACCAATTACTGACCCAACAGATGATGCTCTTGATATTGACCGTCCTGTACAGGAGGAAGGCGAGCGTACAGAAGGGCCAGAACCAGGTCTTGGTAATCAGAGTGTTAGCGAAGAGCCTCAGCAAGAAGAGAGCGCTGAACCAGGAACTGTAGAAGGTACTATTGACGTACGTGTCCAATCGGATAGTGCTACTATGAATGGTAAAGTCAATGAGTATCACGAAGCAGGCTCAAATGACTTGGTGGCAAATGGCCTGCGTGTAGGAGAAGAGGTTACAATTACACGCGGCACCATTGTCAAAGACGGCGTTGCAGAACCTGCTCTTGAGTTTTCTGTCAGGGGCAATGTTGTAAGTCGGGTGCCTATCACTACGCAACAACTGTCTGACGTATACGATGCAGCTGTAGTCCCGCTCAAGAGTAAAGTAAAGACTTTTGGGCGTTTGGGTAGTGGTACACGTATTGCACAGCCCATGACGGTGTCTGACGTGCTGAATAAGCCGGGTCAGATTGCAGAGCTAGCGTTCTATACTGTACGTCAACGGGTACCTCAGTTTTTCCGGATGTTCAACCCGGATGTAAGCATCCCAGAGCCAACGATGAAAACTGTGGCTCAGCGTAAAGGCAAGCCATATCTGTACATCAAAGACACTGAAACAGGGCAGATGGTTTATATGCCTGTTGAAGCGCAACCGATTGGAGTCAATCGGGCACGAGCCTTGCTGTACCTCGAGCGTGCACATGCCGTAGTCAGCTCTGACGGCTTGATTCAGTATCCTGGTATGACCTTGGAGCAGGCGCGTCAAACTCTGCGCAACTTTGAGCAGGCATACGGAGTTGATCCTCGACTGAGCAAAGTAGAAAAAGCAAAAGTTATTGGAGACATCCTTGGGTCATTCTTCATTCTTGATAATGGAGACGCCAAGACTCTGCGCAAGACCAAAAACGACTCTGTAAATCGTTTGAAGTACTTCGCTATGGATACGGTTGATGAGCGTAATCAGCCTGGTATGACAATGTTCCGTAAGGAACTTGACCAGAATGGTGAACGCCAACTGCTGCGCTCTAACAAAATCGGGAGTCTTCAGGGAGAAGCATTGTTTGTCCGGGCCTTGGGTGCAATGCGCACAAATGTTAGTGTACGCCATGGGTCTGAAGGGATTGCAGACAATCCTATCTATGCCAATATGCAAGTTGTGGATGGGGTAGTCCAGTTTGGTGAGCAGGTTACTCCGCGTCGCTACTATGCATCTGTGCTCAAGTTTACCGAGCGTGCGCCTTTGATGGTTAATGATCAGCCATACGCCAACTTCATCAATAAGATGACGGTTGAGCTAAGTGAGCTGACTGAAGTGCCGACAGAGGAGGGACCAGGTGCAGTGCGTACAGAGTTGGAGCTGCCCGAAGAGTTCCGTGATGCTTTGGCTGCTAGCGGTTTTGACACTGATAACTTCTTGATTGGTACAGAGTTCGAGGAGGGGGAGCCGATGCAAAGAGCTGGGCGGTTGTATCAAGTGCCTGGTATGACAAACAAGGAGGTCTCGGATGCATTGAATATGCTGGTAGGCCGTTTGTCACAGCGTATGTTGCGTCACTCTCGTACAAAAGAGCGTAACCAGCGTATGGATGCTGGTGACTTCTACCGTTTGATTGGCAATGATCTCAAGGCACTTGTAGAGCAAGCCAAAAATGTTCTACCAAATCAGCCAGCGGAGCAACAAGAAGGACTACGTTCAATCATTGAGTCGTACGAGAAGCTGATAGAACCCAAGCGGTATGACAAGCTGATGCAGCTAACGTTTATGGAAGCGTTGCGCTTAAGTCGTGGGATCATTCAAATCGAGAGTGACTCTATTGGTGAGGCCATGCAAAAAATCATGGATACTCCGAACGAGGAGCTGACCAGCACACAGCGTGATAGCAATGACATCGAGGTTCAAGAGAATCCGATGGCGGCGTTTGACGACAACTTTGCGTTTGGTGTAGACCCTAAGAGCACGCTGCGCTTGGAGATGAAGCTTGCACTCATGACGGTGCAATACACTACATCTACAGCAAGCACTGGAGGTATCTATGGTCGTAAGTTTATTGACTTCAATACTTTGACTCACCAGTTGAACCAAGCGTTGGCTGGAGTAGAGTACGAGTGGAGCGAAGTCAAAAAAGCTCTGGAGCGCGAGTCAAAAAGCTACCCGCACTTCAATGTCATTCTCGATATCCTTGATGAAAACCAGCATACTGGTCAGTACGCCAAGCGGTCTCGTGAGGTAACACAGATGATGCAGAAGCAGTTTGTTGTATTTGCAGCAAAGGACTTCAGCATTTTTGATGCTATCATTTTGAAGGATGGCGAAACTCAAGACCGCAGCAGTAACTCCAGAAACATGGAGGAGTTTGCCAAAGAAACTATGGAGACGCGCTTTATTGAGTACGGCTTCTACAATACGGATGGTACGGTCAATACCAAGAAGATTAGGTCTTTCTTGGACAAGCTTAAGAAGGTTACTGAGGACTACCCTCAGCAGCACCGTGAGGCAGCAAAGGCATATGAAAAGCTATTTGCCTCTGAGTTGGGACTGCGTATCCCAGCTGAAGCGCTGACGGAGGACAATATGATCTTCAATAAGAACAATGACCTTCTGCTGAAGGGTATTGATACAGACTTGTTGAATAACAACACGGAGGCATCCATCTTTGGCAGGTTCCGTAAAGCCTTGCGTGATGTGGTTGAAGGTGATACGTCACTTAGCATCACCGATAGCGCAAACGAGGCACGTCTACCAATTCAAGACTTTCTCGTTGCAACAGCTCGTTACCAGGACAACCTTGTACAGAATACTAGTAAGGATGCTAGCAACAAGCTACGGTATCACTACAGTGCTCCTAAGCATATCAGTAAGCTGCTTCGTGAGTTGGTCTTCAACCGGTTGATGCCAGGAGACATTACTACGAAAACGAACTACCTGTTGGAGCGTATGCGCAAGCCGAACTTGCGGCGTTTTGTCAAGATGTCCTACATCGACGGTATCAAGTTTACTGGGATGAGCCAAGTACGCGACTTCCAAAAGATGAGCGTGCATGATAAGCTCATGGTGCGTTTGGGATACTACATGAACAACAACGTACGTATCACGGAACGGGATGGAGGTGTGCGTATGATTGCTAAACACCTTCTGCCAACACTTGCTGATAAGAGCACTATGCCACTGGTACAGGTGCCATCGTTGCGGCTGCAGCGCTTAGAGGTTCCTGCAAAAGGAGCTAAGCCATTTAACATGTTTGACCTAGACAAAATCTATGATCAGGTCATGCGTGGTGCTGTAGAGATGGAGGCAACGCGAATTAGGGCTATCCGTCGTAAGACAGGCGATGTGTACGACTCACTGACAGCTACACAAAAAGAGGCTACAAGGTTTAGCTTTTTGCCTGGTCTTGATCCTGCGCTGGTTGATGATGAAGCATCTATGCACAGGGAGGCAAAGGCGCTCTTCGCAGCTGAAATCGATAACACGTACAAGGAAATCTTGAGGATGTTGCGCGAAAGCCGAGTAGTAAACGTAGACTCAGGCACGTACAACTTCTTTGACCCAGCAAAACAGCAGAACTCTGCGATTGCTGCCCACTTCGGTATTGACTACAAAGACCTTGCAAATAACCCGGAACTCAAAGCGCAGGTGTTCAAGGCTTTCATCGCCAAGTATGCTATTGAGAGTTTTGACTTCAACGTCAATATGATTTCTGCATTGCTGGGTGACCCTGGTACGTTTGGTAACAACACTAAGATGGGTAAGCGTTTTGCTGCTCTGATTGCACCGGGTACAGTCATTCCGCGAGTGGGATGGTTGCGCAAGGATGGTACGCCACGTAGCAACCACCGTGTACGTGCATTGATTCTACCAGATCGTGTTGTGACTAAATCAGCGCACGAGGCATATCTGAAGCGTATAGGTCTTACCCCTGCAGAGATGGAGATGTACTCTGGGTTTGAGAGTGCTGATGGTGCAGAATACACTACAGCTGAAGAGCATCTGAGCATCTTGTATGCACAGGGTAAAATTACCCAGGGCAAGATGCAGGAGATACTGGCTAAAGTCAATGCAGGTACGCTATCAAAGGGAGAGCGCGAGGTGTTCTTCCAGCCTATGAAGCCGGTGACGGTGGAAAAGCGTAATGGTCACCTTCTTTACATCAAGAGTGCATCATTCCCACTTGTGCCAGGTCTTACTCAAAATACTGAGTTAGATAAGCTCCGAGTGTTTATGGAGGAAAACAACCTTGATCGTGCAATCCATACAAGTGCATTGAAGGTAGGTAACCCGTTGTTTGACGCGAAGGCTAATCGCCCTGCTCGTGAAACAATGAAGGACGTCTATGACAAGGACGGCAACCTGTCAATGGATGCGGTTGAAGCGTTTAGAGTTGAGGGACAGCTCCAGCAGGTTATTGAGTATGACCGTACGTCCATGCGTATCCAGCAAGAGGTTCCGTCTTCAGAAGCTGGTGAGAAGGTTCACGGATCGCAAGTGGCAAAGCTGAACTTGGTTAATATGGCTGACGACACTACGCTGTTTACTATGAACGGTAAAAGTGGTGTGACGGGCCGTGAGATGCACGAGCGTTATATGGATGCGCGTGACATTGAGTTGATGGCAAAGGTGAGCCGGTTTGCAAAGGAATACGGCTTGCGGGTGACAGAAGATGGAGTGCTCGTACAAGAGCAGGGATACAGCGAAAAGCTGGCGAAGCGACTGTATGAGGAAGGGGTAAAGCGTAACTACGATATCAATGAGCTGGCGCATCTGCACTATGATATTGCATCTGGTGCGTTTAGTACTCCTATTACTCAAGGCCCTAGTGCTGCACGTATTGAGAGTCTGATGATGAGCATTCTGCGTAGTGAGATTATTACGCCGAAGATTTTTGGATTTGGTGGTCCTATCCGTCCTGAAACTGGATTGCGGTATCAGACGCTTGAGGACATGGATCAAAGCGATATCACGTGGGTTACACGCGGTGGGCAGAAGGTCTATGATGGTAAGCGTTTGAAGGTGTCCCAAGACGCTAAGCCCAACCAGATTATTATGCCGTGGAAGTACAGGTCTAAGATTCCTGTAGTAGACGGTGTCGTAAAGGCAGAAGACTTGCCCGCAGAGATGTTGCAGGCTATCGCTTATCGTATCCCTGGACAAAAGAAGGCATCGTCTGCAGCATTTGAGATTGTAGGATTTTTGCCTAAGTCATACGGCGATACACTGATTGTGCCAGAAGAGCTGATCGGTCAGATTGGACAGGACTATGACATTGATAAGATGTACGGCTTCTTGTTTGAGCCTACAGAGATTGATGGCAAGTTGATTATCGACAAGGATATTACTGCAGAGGGCTTCAACGAATTAGATGATGAGTCTAAGATTCGAGTAGCTCACAACCAGATGGTTGAGATTTACAACCAGAGTATGCTGACAGATGATCCGAACGCATCGTTAGAGCGTCATCGTCCTATTACAGATGGCTACAGTAGAGAGCTAGCAGAGCAGCTGGGGTTAACAGCAAGTGGTACCGGGTTGGTATCCCCTGCGAACATCCTATATAATGATAAGAAAGCAGATACAGCACGTGCGGCAAAGGACGCTATCGGTGTATTTGCTTCAGCTACGGTGTTGCATGCTCAGCTAGAACAGGCTGTACCTGGTCTGCTGAAGTTTCATAAAGTATTCCGTGACCCAAATGGACAGATTACAGGCGAGCGTAATACTGGAGTAGAGATTCGGATAGACCGGGATACTCCAATGACAGAGAAAAATGAGTTTAATCTGTTGGGGTTACGGGACTTGCATGATGATACATTCTTGCTCGAATACAGCAATATGCCAAAAGCTGGCTCACGTGCAGATCAGTTTAGTGTGCTTCTGAACCACGCGGTAGATAATGAGAACAACCAGCTGTTGGGTGCGCTCAATATCAATGCAGGTAACTGGGGTATGTGGAATGCCATGACTCATATGGGCTACAATCTGGAGACGATTGCTCTCTTCATGAATACACCATATGTAGCAGCTCTTGCAGAAGATCGCCAGCGCAAGGATGGTTTAGCCAATAGAGGTACATCTGAACTTGCTTCAACTATGCTGAAAGATGCGCGTGATAAAGTTAAGCGTGCAATGAAAAATCAAAGTGTCAAGCGCGTCACACAGCTGGCGGAGTGGAGTGCATTAGACAAGCGTACAATGCTAGGTGTGGTACAGGGTACATTGAAGCTGGACCAACTGCAAGAGGCAATCTTCATTGTAAATCTAGATCATGCTATTGACAACTTGAAACATGCGCAAGACGGCTTGATGCAGTTGACCAAGCTGATGAAGCATGATACAAAAACTCCGAAGACACGCTCGGAGTTAGAGATGAACCTAGAAGAAAGCAAGGTATTCCTTGAAGAATATCAGTTTGATGGCACCAATGGTATCACCGAGACTGATAAAGCGAATGGAGGTGTAGCAGGATTGATTGAGCGTACTGTGAGTGGTCAGGTGTATGAAACCCTACGCACAGTACGACGTGCTGTATTGGATATTCCTGGAGAGTCTGTGTATGCTACAAATCTGTTCAAAGAGCTGCTTAATGGATATAGTAAGCTGATTCGAGCTGCGGGCAACACTATGAATGGCAGGGTCGCTGGGGAAGCATTAGGTAAATATTCAACTGCAATTAAAAAGTACTTGAATGCAAAGTGGGTTGCAGAGTTGACAGGTCAAACAGTTGTAGAAGCACGTCGGTCTTTGACAAACCCCTCTACAGGTGTTGCGGCTCGTGTAAATGCATTGAAAGCATCAAAGCCGGAAGTGCGGGATAACATTTTTATCAAGCAACTTATTCCGATTGCTCGTCCGATAGAGGGGTATAGCCGTATTGAGTTTACAGGTGACCGTGTTATTAATGTATCCCCTATGGAGATGCATGGTGCATTCTTATCTCTGGTGCAGAGCAGTGACCCGGAAGTGCGCCAGTTAGCGGAAGACTTGGTAGCATATGCATTGGTAAACGGTGGAGCACTTGGGTCTCGTAGTTATGCAAAGTATATCCCTGCGGAGTTCTTGCAGCAGCTTGGTCTTCGTGATGCAATTGGTACAGGAGCAGTAGAGTACATGTCATTTGATCCGGGTAGCATTATGCATGAACAAATTGTTCGGCACAACCCCGAGCTGGCTCCGACCCTTGATAATGATTTTGTAGAAGGAGACAATGCGGTAGTACAGATGAGTACAAACTCTTTGTATGCTACACCAGAGATGAAGCCAGTAGTAAACTTTGGTTACGTCAGAATCAAGTACAAAACCTATAAGATTAGCGATAGTCCTAAAGGCCCCCCAGTAAATGGACTAGATGTATACGGGCTGACAGAAGTCCAAGAACTAGGAGACTTCTTTGCTGCAGAGTACGCTCCTGACGTGGAGAATCACGAAAAGAGTCAGTTCTTGAAAGCTGCCAATGAAGATGCAGACTTGACAGGAGAGCCAGGAGGAGGGCCATTGACGATGGATGACGATATGGTGCCGCCAACTGGTATGCGTCGTCCAGGAGAAGATCGTCCTGCGGTTGAAGTAGACCCAGATGATAGAGGAGCTATTAACTCAGACAGTATGTTTGACGAGTCTGAGTCTGTAACACGTCGACGTCCCGGTGAGCCTATCAGCAAAACTGAAGAGCCAGAGCCGGGTAAGACATATACTGTGTCAGAGTACGCTGAGAAGTTTGTAAAGAGCAACTCTTTGTTGTTGCGTCAGCTGCTTGAGTACGAAGCTCAGATTCCTGCTAGCGAGCGTCTGAAAGTCGTGATGGTTGCGGGTGAAGCTGGTAAAGGCTTCAAGGCAAACTATCGCAACGATGGCAATCACACACTGATTGTCTCCATGAACAACAATGGAGGTAAGCTGGCCGCAAAAGACTTGGCGCACGAGCTGGTACATGCATATACAGTTGCTACGATGGACAACCCTAAGGGGGAAGCCCGTAAGGTGGTAGCACAGATTGAGAACCTGCGTAAGCAAATCGTAGACAACGTAGAGCTGCAGAAGGCTATGGGCTTTGACCCAGAGCAAGTAGCACAGTTCTTCAGAGGCGTGAAAGTCTTGAAGCTGCGTCGTAAGGGAATGCGTGATCAGGATATGACAGAGCAGGAACGCGAAGACTTGCAGTTTGTGTACAATAACCGTCAGTTCTACGGCCTCTTCAATGCAAAGGAGTTTGTGGCGGAGGCTTTAACAAACTCAGAGTTTGCGGCTGCATTAGATAAGCTGAAGCTGGGCACGCAAGGAGATACCTTCTTGAAGCGGGCAGCAAAGTATATCACGGATCTCTTGGCGAGTATGAATATCATCAAGGGTAACGATACCTACCTGGAAGAAGTAGCAGCGCTGACAATGAACATCATCATTGACAATGCATCTGCACGAGGAGTGAAACTGAATAGTAGTAAGACAGATGTAAACGATAAGCCACCGTTTGATGTGGACAACATGCTCTTGCAAAGTGAGGAGGATATTCATGGCTTGAGTGAGAATACTATCCAGGCATTCAAGGACTATAAGGAGAAGCGTCTGCGTGAGTTGAAAGAGATGCGTGCACGATACAAGAAGGATAAGGTATTGGTGCAACGTATGAACCAGCGGATTGGATTGGAGCAGAGAGACTTGGACTTGCTGAATGATGATAGTGTAAGCGTACAGGACATGGTCAATGTCGCGCAACGTGAGCTGTCAGATGCCAAGTCAGTACTGGACAACGCGAAGAATAGTCGTCGTGACCTCTTGTTCGTGCAGTCGGCACTGGAGAATGTAAGTACGATTACAGAGTTCTATGCAAACCTGAGAGGTATTGCGAAGGAGTCAGCGGGTGCGAGAGAGGCTATTGATGATTTGGTACGTGAGGCAGCTGTACTGCGTGAAGATTACTTTGACCGTGCTCGTGAGTTGAGCCGGCAGTTGGCACGCGATACGTACAAGGGTACTGAGGGCGAGAAGCATATCAATGAGGAAACGTTTGAACGTATTGTAGATCCAGGGCAACCGTCTACCACATTCTTGGATGCGACTCGTCAGGGACTGATGGAGTTGAACTTCTTGGACCGGGTGATTCGTGATGCATCGCTGGATCAAAAGGCACAGTTCAACCGTAGGGCACTGCGGTACATGCAGAGAAGTCGTGCATTCAAAAACACTGCATACTTCAAGAAGCACAAGTGGGAGGGCATGGTACAGCTGGACAATGACGGTAACCCAACACCGCAGCTTATCAGTGCATTTAGTGGTAAGTGGGAAGCAGACTTAGCTGCTGCACGTAAGAAGTACCGTAAGCAACCGAAGCTATACCGTGCGTGGCTCGATGCGAATACCGAGCAGATTGACGTTACGACATTGTATGACTACAAGGGCGATGAAGCTGTGCGGAAGAATAACCCTGCAGCGGTTGCTTTGCTTGAAAAGAAGTATGGTAAGCTGGGTGCAGAGGAGTTCCTGCAGCGTCAGGACAAGCTTATGAAGAACTACGTGTTTGCACGTGAGGCCGAGTTTGACATCATTGAGTCAACGGTAGAAGGTAAGCTAGCTCAAGAGCAGGCAAAAGCGAAGTGGCTGAAGGAGAACGATCCGAAGTCACGCAACATCTTCAACAAGTACCTATTCAATATGCCACTACGTAGTAAAGGTGGTAGGTCAACGGGTTACTATGATGCACGTTTTGCAGAGTTGCAAAAAGACCCTGAGGCTATTGCATTCTATCGCGAGTACCGTCAGCAAATGACTGAGATGATGGGTATGCTGCCTTTGCATAAGATGGGCGATGCTGCAAGCCAAGCGCAGATGCAGAATGGTTTGTTCATTCCTGCTATTCGTAAGGCAATCACGTCAGAAATCTTTAAGGATGGTGTCAAGGGTGCGGGTGGTCGTATGACTGATGAGATGTTACGTGCGATGACTGTAACGGAAGAGGATAATGCAGCATACTTGATTGACCCGGTCACTGGTCGTCAGCGTGAAGAGCTGTCCGTACAGTTTACAAACAAGCTGGCTGATCCGTCGAAGCAGGAGTATAATATGGACAGGACGTTCTTGGCGTTTGCTATGATGGCAACGACGTATGAAAGCAAGAACAAGATTGAGGATACCGTACGCATGACTCGAACACTGATGAGTAACATCAACGTCACGCCAAAGATTGGTATCTCTAAGCTGCGTTCTAAGCTGGGAGCACCGTTGTCATCTCGTACGGCAGACGACAGGAAGAATGTCATGAAGTCAGTCAATACGTTGGTAGACCGGTGGTACGGTCACCAAACTATGGGAGATGTACAAGGTAAAGCTCCGCGAAGTGCTTGGCCGAAAGATGTGCGCAAAGAGATTGAAAACCTCGAGCGTGAAATGGAACGCACATCTGACTTGGATAAGAAACAAGAGTTGCAGGATACCATTGATCGCAAGACTCCAAAGTTCTCTGCAGCTAAAACTTCATATGGTGTTCAGCAGTGGGTGCTTATGAAGGGTATGGGATTGAATATACCGGCAGCTGCAACAAACGCTGTGTACGGTACAATGGCTGGATTCCAGTATGCTGCCGCGAACGAAGAGTTTGATATGAAGACATTCCGAGGTGCAGCTGTCTTGATGCTGAATTCAATCATGAATGGGCTGACTCTGAACTACGCGCCAAATAAGGCAGCTCGTAAGATTCAGGGCATGTTTGAAACCATGGATGTGCTTAAGGACTTTACTGAGATGCGCTTCCAGCCCGGGAAGTTTGTAAATCAAGCGACACGTACGGGTATTGGTAAGCGTCAGCTAAAAGGAGCGCAAAGGTTAAAGAGTGGTTTTCTCTTCATGTTCCAAGAAGGCTCCGAGTATCTGGTGTATGGAGCAGCAACGATTGCGCTGTTGAAGAAACAAAAGGTCAATGGTAAGTCTTTGTGGGAGTCGATGGATGAAAATGGCATCATACAAATCGACGGCTATCGTCCAGGCGAAGAAAACTTCAATCAGCTGGTAAACAAGATTGACCAAGTCAACAAGCGTATCCACGGTAACTATGATCCCAATAGTCCTATCGAAATCAAGTCACGATTCTATGGACCGCTGATTATGGCATTTAAGAGCTGGTTGCCTGAAGCAGTAGCACAGCGTGTTCAGTCCGAGCGTTACGATCCGTTGCTGGATAGAGATGTCAAAGGTCGCTGGAACACTATGTTTGAGATGGGACTGCCAGCTATTAAAGAAATAGCTAAGCGTATGGTGCCCTTCTACAATAAGAAGATGACCTTTGATGATAGCATCAGCCGGGTAGACCAGGAGAACTTACGTAAGAGTGCAGCAAACTTCCGTCAGATGATGTATCTGTACATCTTCGTGCAGGCATTGCAAGCATTGATGGATGATGACGACGACGACAATAAGTACGCCTTTAACTTCACTATGAATATTGCCAAAAGGGTCAACAATGACTTGAATTCATTCATGGTTACTAGTGGTGCGATGAACAGATTGGTGAATGGTGTAGGAAGTATCCCTGCATTGGGCCTGCTCAATGACATCCAGAAGTTTGGCGATGCAACGATAAAAACAATCGAAGGCGACGATACAATACCAACCGGAGTATATGCAGGTAAATACCGCATGCTTCACCACGGAGGTAAGTTGATACCACATTCCGCAGCAATTCAAAAGTTAGCAAACAACTTAGACCGTGTAATGGAACTAAGATAAAATGCTGCGACATATCACCCTCCTAATTCTACTTTCAATTGTTTCTGAAAGTTGGTCACAAACGTGCGATCTCGTCTTAGCAGGGTACACTCCGCCTGCTGTAGATAACGGTATACACCAGCTTGTGGTACAGTTTCCAAATGCTGAAAATTGCGGGTGTAATGAGTATACCCAGCAAGATGGTAATACCTGCGAAGACTCATCAAATGATGACGTTCAAAACAATGAGTCTGTAAGTCACTTAGTATTTGGCTTGCACTATATCGATGAGGTTACTGGAGAAGACTATGGTGAGAATACAGATTGCACGTCTACTACCTTCCATCCTGGATGGTCATATGGCTTTGTAGTTACTGGGCCGCCTAATGGATTTCAATCAGGGAGTGCAACTACGATAGGCATCAACCCACCGTTTTCATGGGAGTGTATTTTAAATAATCCGATTGACGGGTACTGTTGGGAGGTTGTAATATGGCAGATTAACTATAGTCAAACAGCTACTTACGAAGACTTTCCCGATTCGGGGTGGTCTGCAGGAAGCAACTTCAATGCTACTCAGATGTACCCTGACGTTGACCTAAGTAATAATAGGATTGCGTGGTGTCCTGATCCAGTAGTCACAGATACTGTATACGTTTATGAAACGGATACTGTGTTTGTAGAGCTTCCTGCTGATACAGTAGAGGTGTTGACAGTCGATACTGTGTACGTGCCATGGGAGTGGTACATCTACGACACAGTGTATGTTGATGTATACGATACTATCTACATCAATACCCTTGATACTATTGTGGTGACAGAGGTAGAGCTGGAGTATGTATACGTAACCGATACACTAGAGATACCGGTAATTGACACACTGGTTGTGGTAGAAGTCGATACGCTGTTTCAAGAAATTGTAATCTATGAATACATCACAGAAACAGATACTATCTATGAGTATGTAACTCAGCTTATAGATTGTAATACTGGACTACCCTGTGAGGATGGGTTTTGGGAAGAAGACTGCAGATCAGTATTCGTGCCTAATGCATTTAGTCCAAACAACGACGGAGTGAATGACGCGTTCTATGCGTTGTCAGAATCTTTCACTTGTTGGCAAGAATGGCGGCTGCAGGTCTACAATAGATGGGGGGATCTGATATGGGAAACGAATGATCCAGATGAATATTGGTACGGACAAGTGCAAAATGGTAACCATTTTGTTGCGGATGGCGTATACGTGTGGGTGCTACAAGCACAAGGCTATGATGCCCTCACACTAGACCTCCAAGGTTCCGTAACAGTATTCAGATGAAGAAGATACTCTACCTGCTACCGCTGCTGGCTACAAGCTGCATGACAAGCGTGCCCTCAAAGATTTACCAGAAACCGGAAGCGTACATAGCCACTGTGATGATTGACACGCACTGGGATGACGCTTACCCTGTCGAACGATTTGTTAAAAAGATTAAACAAGGCGAGCTGTATACAGACGCGTACGGAATGCAATACTCAATTGTAGAGGAGTCTGAAGGAGTCTTCCTCCTGCAGATAGATTTGCCCAAAGAGTGATGTGGTCTACGTACATCATGGACTTGCTGCTATTGCTGCAAGCATATGGTACGAGTCCAAGCCCTGGTAGTCAAGCTGCTGCCTTTGACTTTGACAGCAACGGGGTCATTAACATGGTAGACTTCTTAGAGATGCTGGCAAACCAGCCTCCTCTTTAACGTCCTTGCCCCCGATACTTTTTCTGATAGAACTTGGAGTCTTTGTTGTTAGACGTCTTGGTCTTCGCGTGGACATTGGGTCGGTTAACCTTAGTCTTCTGAATGTAGTTGGTGAGTTGCTTCTTTGCCATGTGTCAAAGATAGTATAGCTGAGGCGGGATTGTACCCGCCCCAGCATACTGGTTACCAACGTATTGGATCGCATCCGTTCCTCGCCAAAAACTCGTTGGCTTTGAGGAAGTGTTTGCATCCAAAGTATCCTGCTTTACCTCCGCTGTAAGCTTCGGCTGCAGGGTGTGGAGCTGTCAACACAAGCTGGTTAGGCATGTTGAAGAAATGCGCATACCGTTGTGCGTCCTTGCCCCACAGCATAACGACAAGCGGCTTGCCTTCACCACGAAAGTTGAGAGCGTTAAGAGCTGTTGCAATGAACGGCTCCCACCCAAACTCTGAGTGTGACTTAGGCTGCCCCTTGTCTACTGTAAGAATAGTATTGAGTAGCAGTACACCTTGTTCAGCCCATGGAGATAGGTCTCCCTTCTTAATCTGGGTCTGCCCAACGCTGTCGTTTACTTCTTTGAGAATGTTACGCAGGCTGGGATTGATGCTTGGGCTGCTACCCACATCGAATGCAAGACCGGTGGCATTACCGTTGTGGTAGGGGTCTTGGCCCAGGATGAGCACTCGGGTGTCATCGAACTGGGACTCGCGGAAAGCACGGAATATGTGCTTCTTGGCTGGATACACAGTGCCATAGGTATAGCAGACCTCAAGCTTTTCCTTGAGGTCTTGCATATACTTTGATTTAAACTCCCTGTTTAGGTGAGGTGCCCACTGTTCTCCAACCACAAAATCATATGACTCGTGGATCATTTGGATATACTAGGTTTTGAATCATGCCTTGCTGGGTCTCCATAGAGTTGCCCCAGTTGCCGCATGAAAGGTGAAAGCCAATGCGGTCGAGGTGCTGCTCGTATTCTTCAACACCTACCGTTAGATAGCTCTCGTCAATTTTAAATACCTCGGCGGGGTACTCCTTGTTGGTTTGTACAGCTACGATATAGCACTCCGTAACTCTGTAGTCCGGGTATGCTGTCTCGAGGCACATACGATACCAAGCAAGTTGCCGATGGTAGTGGTACATAGCTACGGTCTCCTCAAACCTACCAATAGCTTTAGAGGTAGTCTTAAGGTCAACCAAAGTGATGTGCTTGTTTTCGTGGTCAAACAGTACACGGTCAATCTTAGCCTTGATGGGGACAGTAACGAAGTCATCATGACCACCAGGCCATTGTATGTCAAAGGTGATTTCCATCTCCTCTTTAGCTTCATCAAATGTTCCAAACCCTTGCTGACAGATTAGTTGTTCTGCAGCACCGTGCAACTTAATCGACTCGATACATCCCTGTACAATATGCCAGGTAGCAGGGTCGACAATCTTCTTGCCACGGTGAGTAAACAGCGCTTTCCAATACTCAGTCCCATCTTTAACGATGCGATTAATTTTGGTCTTCAGTCCGTACTTGGGATAGTAGTCATCCGGAATGACTGCTTGCCAAGTATCTGGGTCAAGAGTATCTAATTCAAGTAGTTCTGCATTGTCCCTTTCTACGTCTTGATACAGGCGATTCCACAAGGCATCAATGATATCCTGCGTCTTCGGTCCTGGTGTATTGTCTGGTACAATATCGAGCTTGCCCGGTTCGAGCAGCTCTTCGTGGATGAGCGTTCCAATCTCAAAAGATTTGGAAGGCTTCTCGTCCAACTTTCCATCCAAGAACTTCCGAAAGAGACGGGGATTACCCCCGCTCTCCGGATCAATGTAGTTCAAGGAGCTGTTGCTTACAGCTTTGATGTCGAAGTAACTCATATGTTGAATAGTGAGAGTTGCTCGTTCGTGATGCGCTTGTACTCACCGTCTGTAAGATACTGCTCAGTTGTGAGGTTGAACC
>Ga0208159_1000208_pt1 | contig 24592 bp, 17 predicted proteins | sample 9_EtaG_FD_184082 | JGI IMG/M metagenome (GOLD analysis project Ga0208159, IMG submission 184082) | Marine viral communities from the Subarctic Pacific Ocean - 9_ETSP_OMZ_AT15188 metaG (SPAdes) (version 2) | ecosystem: Environmental > Aquatic > Marine > Oceanic | place: Pacific Ocean | collected... | reverse complement strand
AAACTCATCTACCATCTGTCTACCTATATTACGCCAATCATCTTTTGTAATATTATCATCATAAGCTACTGCTTGAATTGTTTCATTTAATCCAGTAGCTGCTGCTTCTGTAATACCTTCTCCAAATGCTCTTTGAGCAAATTTCAAACCTATATTTTTATTAGCTTCTCTAACCAGCTGTTCGTTAGCCCCAGTTTTTGCAAACGCTCTTGCTCCTTTTAAAATTTTTACACCTATTCTTTCTGAAGCAGCTTCTATACCTCCCTGCACATTTGAAATTAAAAAAGCTGTATGTATAGATGATTCAGGGTTTTCTTCCATAGTCCTTTCAAAAGCACCTCCTGCGGCAGATGCTCCAAGTGCGGTAACACCTCCTATGCCTGTAAATGCTACAGCTAGTGAAGGTAAAGCTGTAAAAGCTTCATTAATTACTTTATCAGACATTTCGCCTAGTCTGCCTTGTTTAAATAAATCCCCTGTATTTGCTTGTGAGCCGTCGTCATTATAGTATTTACGGCTTATATCGGTAAGAATGCTATTAAATTTTTTCCATTCAGAAGTATCAATAAGCCCTTGATCTTCTTCTAAAGGTTCTATATTTGATCGTATAATTTTTTGAGCTTGTCCAGCAGCCATAGCAGCGGGTGAAGCCATTGGGCCTCCTACTTGCATTCCAGCGTCTATATATTCAACAATATTTCTTACTAAGCCACTAGCTCCTCCTACAAACTGCAACGCAGCTTTTTTTATTGGTTTAGGCGCAGCTGTAGGCCCAATATTAGTAGCATTAATTATAGCGTTAATTTGCGCTTGTCTTTTGTCTTCTTGCTCTTCAAGTTGTTTTCTTGTTAAGGGTTGTGACCCCGAAGAAATAACTTCCGAACTGGAATCCCCATCGGCTGTTACATTTTCTGGTGTTGACGTTACAGCCTTTTCCGCAACACCCGTTTGCTTTCCCACAGTGTCGCTTATTTCTTTTATGAGCTGGGCATTGGGAAATTCTTGTAAAAACCCTGCTACTTCAGACTCAGGAAGTGAATAGGTTTTGCCGTTTACGGTATATCTAAATTTTTTCATGTAATGCTATTTGTTATTATTTTTCTTCAAACTGAGCGTATTTGCTAATACCAAAAAGCTCTGATATTAATGACGTAAATTTAATCGGGTCATTTGCCGTTTTTTCGTAAATGTCTTTCAATTCATCTGCGCTAACCTTAATATCCTCTACTTGTAATCTAAATGATAATAAATCAAATAAAGACGTGTTTTCTGTAATTTTCATTTCTGTTTTAGCTCCTTTAGCAATAGACACTCCTAAAATTTCTTTTTCTACATTAGCATAATATACGGGATTTTCTTCTGTTCCATATAAACGGAATGATTCATAATCATCTCTAGTTTTATCTTTTACTCTTTCTATACGCATTCCTAGATTGTCTTCCATGTATGTTTGAAGTGCTTGAACATTATCTGCGGTTTTAATATTTACATTATATATTCCACTTAAAGAAACATCTTTAGGATCAAGTGTTTCATTAACTGTTAAATTACTATTAAGGCCGTTTTGTAGTCCTCCATAAAGTGTAGATATTGCTTCAAGTTTTGAGTTTATAGTATTTATTTCTTTATCTGAAGGTGTTGATACTTTTAAAGGCTCAGTTGTTTGACCTGTTTGTATTCTTCCTGTGCCTGAAAAGAACCTATTACCAGCTGTAGTTGATTTAATACCCCTCATAATTAAATCTTGTTCAGCTGCATCTAAAGCAATTTTAGAAATAGAAACATCTTCGCCATTTATGGTTTTAATTGTTACATCTGATTTAAATGGTGTTTTTAACTTTTCAGTTAATTCTTCAACGTTTTCTATGCCATATTTTTTTGCCATTACAGCTGCTGTTTGTGCAACTCTTGTTTCATATTCGCCTAAACCACCGTGCATTTCATCTAAATAATGTGATTCTATTTCTTTATCTGTAAAAATAATTTGTCCCGATGCTAAAGCTGATATACCATTATTTACAATAGATAATTTATTTTTATCTGAAATTTGAGCAAACGTTCTAACTGTTTGTGTTTTAGCTTTTTTATTTATGATTGGGTTACCTTTAGTATTTTCAATCATATCTTTAGAATTTTGCATAGCCAACAAACCTAAGTTTTTTAGTTTTTTACCCATATCCCCGTCTACAGCATAATTGTTTCTTAATATAACATCTTCAGGTTTAGCGGAGCGTAATTTAGAATAATCAAACTCAACTGTGTTGCCATCTTGAGATTTATATTTAAATACAGTTTTACCTTCTTCGTTTCGCGTTAGTTGTAAATTATATTCGTTAGGATTTTCTATAGCTTCTTTTAATCCAAAAATTTCATGATTATTACGTCCTGATAACATATTTTTATTTGTTTCAATAAATGTTATTACATTATTTAAAGACTCGCTTGCTGCAGCTGCATCATAAATTTCTTGATTTAAATTGTTTTTAAATGTGTTATATTCTTTTGCATCAATCTTTCCATTTGCATATGCTTTTTCATTTTCATACCATGCGTCCGCATTTTTTTGCAAATGCTCTTCAAACATATTTTCAAAACTTCCTGCTTTTGTGTTTATTAAATTACGTACATTTTGTTGATACAAAGAAGTAGACTCTGCCATTCTTGCCTTTGTTCTTTTCTGTGTTTCTAAAGCTGAAACAATAGGCTGAATAGCACTTTGTACCATACTTGCTCCATATTGCATATTCTTTGCAAATATTTCTCCGTAGTTTGGTGGTGTAATTATTTTTGGATTTCTATAACTCATGTTTTTTAATTTTTATCCTCCCGGTTTTATTGCCGCAGCTCCTAATGATCCGGCTAATTGCAGTAAGCCCCCCGCTACAGCGCCGCTTGTTGCTCGCTTTGAAGCTTCTGCCGCTTGAGCATTTACCATAGCTTGTGTTTGAAGTCCTGCTAATCTATCTAAATTTCGTTGGCTTCTATCCTCAGCTATTCCTTGCTGATATTGAATACCTGCTATATCAGCAGCTCTTAAAGCTTGTTGTTCGCTAAATGCTGCAGCCTGTTTTCTTAAAGCTTCTTGCAATTGAATTTGTTGAATTCTACCAGCTTCATCAAATCTTGCATCATCTATTCTTCTTGTTTCTCCAAACCTGCCTTCTTGAACTCTTCTAGCTTCATCAACACCTAATTGAGACTCTCTTATTCTATCTGCAACAGATAAATCTTGTAGTCTTCTTCCTTCAGAAACACCTAATTCTCTTAAAGCTCTTCCCTCTGATAAAGCAACTTCATCTATTCGTCTACCCTCAGCTTGTCTTAATGATTCAATTCTTAATCTTTCAGCTAACTGAATATCTTGAATACGCTTTGATTCGCTCATTCTTATTTGCTCTACAGTTTGTTCGCCCCTTGCTCTTAATTCATTATTTCTTGCTTCTTGTTGTTCAATCGTTGCTGCAACTCCTAATTTGCTTTGAAGTGCTGCTTGCGCAATTGCTGTTGCTCCCCCTGCGCCTGCTCCAGTTGCTCTTATTGTTGATAATGTATTAGCTAAAGCTTGATCTGTTTGTTGAGCTTTTAAATCAGCTGCTTGTGTTGCAACCTGTAAATTTGCAAATGTATTTGAAGCTAATGTACTTGTATCTGTAGCAAGCCCTGAAAAATCTTGTGCCCCAAATCTTAAATCTCTAACTACTCCTGTTAAATTTTCTTGTTGAGATAAATCTTGCGCTACGCTTCTAGTGTCTCTAAACCTATCACTAACATCCGAAATCATGTCTCCCCTATTAACTAATAAATTTCTTCTATCATTTGGTCCCATAACAAGATCGCTTCTATCTTGTATTACGCCACTTACATCTCTAAATCTACCATAAGGATTTTGTATATTACTTCCTTCATACAATTGTGCTCCTAAAGGAACTCCTGCTAACTGTTTTATTGACGTTCCCATTGGTGTTGGAAGATTGTTTACTATTTGTCCTGTTACACTATTTCCTGAACTTTGTATATTACCGTAATATTGTGAATTTATAGCATCTAAATCTAATGTGCCATCTTCTTTTTTAGGCATATCATTTAATATCTGTTCCATTTGCTCTTCAGTTGGAAGAAATTGTTGTATTTGTTCAATTCCTTCAGCTATTTCTTTTTGAGTTTTTTCGCTAAACTGAAGCATTTCTTTACCAGAATCATCTGTAATTAAAGTAGGAAGGTCTTCAGGGTCAAGAGGTTTTGGTCCTGTAAATTGAGCTTCAGGGTTATAATATTTACTATTAGGATTTGTAGACTGATAATTACCAGCTATTTCTTCAAATCCTGGTTGTGATTCCCACCATGGAACATCTAAAACGCCATCAACCATATTTAACATGTCCAACTTTTGCTGTATTGCAGCTCCATCTAAATTTAATCCTTGTAAATCCCCTAATGTAGGTGCTTTACTTCTTACAGCTGTTTGTTTACCTTGCGGAGTAGTTGTAGTAGAAATTAACTCTCCTGTTGTAGGATCATAAGAAACCTTAAAACTATCTTGATCAAAACCAGGCGTAAGCTGTAATCCTCCTGCAAAACTACCAGGAGTACTAAAACTTCCCATTTGCATTGAAGGGTCAAAAACAGTATTAGGGTTTGCTTGAAGCCTAGCTCTTATTTCTGCTTGTGTTCCGCCCATTTGAGATGGAATATTGAAGTTTGATGCATAATTGTCAAATCTTTCTTCAGCTTTTTTTTGCGCCTCTGCTGCTTCTCTTGCTCTTCTTTTAGCATCTTTATTAGCGTCAATAGTTTTAAATAAACCTACCAAGCCTGTAAAAGCTCCTACAGCAGCTCCTAAACCTGGAACCGCCGAAGCTACAGCCCCTACAGCTCCTAAACCAGTATTTAATTCGCTACTTATTTGTGATGCTGAAGGAGCCGTTATCTGTGCTCCCTGCATAGGAGCTAGCCCTTGAGGACGTAAGTTTATACCGTAAACTTCTTCTTCCATATTTTTTATTTTAATTTGTTAATAGTTCGTATTCGCTTGATACCGCGAACAATTCTTTTTGTGAAGTGCTTGAAACACTTAGTTGTACTTTATTAAAGAAACCTTTTACACCCGATATATCACCACCAAATAATATTTCATTTGTTTTTGGTAAAGTTTCATTTACAATATACGAGTAATATTTATTATCTTTCTTTTTAAATCCTGCAATCATTAAATCTTGCCATGTATTTTCTACTGCTGCACTTGTTGATACATATGCTGGTATTGGTGATCCATTATCACTATCTGTCTCTATTGATTCAACTGACCAGCCAGTGTTACCTTCATAGTTTATTGTTTTAAAATATTTTAATATTGAAGGTGGTCTATTAAATATTAAATCAACTGTTGAAGCAATTGTAGAGTTTCCATAAAACGAGCCTCTATTAGCGTCTAAATCATAATGTTTATATAAATCGTTTACACCATATGTATAAAAGTCTGCATCTATGCTTCCTCCAAATGCAGGTTTATATCCGTAAAATGATGACCATCCGTTTATATCTTCATCAAATGTTACAGTTTGAAAACCACTTGTAAAATCTCTTAAATGTATTGTTACTACATCTCCAATAGGAGGTGCTGAAGTCATTGTTACAACACCAGTAGATGTATTATATGTATAATCTGTATTTGCTACAAGCGCTGTTGAACCTCTACTTGTTTGAAATATTTCTATTTGAGATATATTTGTAGGGTCCGGTAAATTAACTGTAGCAAAGTCTTTATCAACAACTGTAAATGCAAGCGAAATAGTAGTATCGCTTCCATCGCCTGTAAATGTATTTGTAACTAAATCTTCTTGCAATGATAATACATATTTTTTTCTATTATTATCCCATATACCTATTATTGAGTCTGCAAGCTTTAAGTTTGTTTTAAAGTAATCTCGCATACCAAAATTAGATATTTCAGTTATACCATCTCTAGATAATCTTAAAACAACCCCATTGTTTTTATCTGTAAAATATTTTCTACCTGCATGATAAGCAAAACTTTCAGGGTTTTTACTTATACCATAATTACCCGTATATGCAACAACTTGTCCTAATACTTGATCTGAAGACGTTACTTGAGGGTCTCCTTCTGCTGTAAATATAATATCCTTGTCTATAAGTATATTATGTACCTTGTTTTCTTGAAAAACATTTAAGTTATTATCTTCTGCAAATAATTTTTGTATTGACCCAAACGATGAATCAATTGATTTTGTATTAGGTATTGAAGGATTAAACTGGTTTATTTCATTTGTTCTAGTTCTCCCATTGTATATACCTGAATATATAAGTGAAGCTTCTCTTGTTTCAGGTGCATATTCATTATCTGTTATTGCCGCTCGTACACCAAAATCTACTGTTTTACCATTAAATGCGCCTCGTATTCTTGATTCTTCTATATGCCAGTTTTTTACAACTACTAATATTGATTTACCATTAGCAGGAGCAGATGTAAAAGTAATTACTCTTGTTTTATTTTTATATGTATATCCGGATGCTGCTTGTAATTCATTATCAAAATATACTTGAAAGTCTGCCTCTGAGTTTGGCACTGCATAAATAGTATTACCACTGCTTTCAGCAATAGTAAACGTTGTATCGCTTCCATCACCAGTTCCAACTACTTGATGTGTAACTTCAGAACTCTTTATAAGAAAGGTATTATAATATTTTATTTCTAGTGTTACACTCATAGTTTTATTATTACGCTAATTTATTAATTATTAACAATTTTGAATTGCGGTAATTTTACCATCATTATCTACTTGTATTGATCTTGTAGATGACCCCACTGTTATATAAGCAGTGCCGTTAAAATAACCTACATGACTTTTATAAAAAGAGTTTCCACCTTGAAATTTTGAACTTTGTGTTCCTACAGCAGTTGGCGCTCCTGCTCCATTCATAACAGCAGATTCATCTGTTGTATGTAAATAACTTCCAATATTATCTATTGCTCCTGAACTATATGCGCCAAATACTTTTGTACTACCCACAGATGCATTACAAGCATTAGTATGACTTGTTTGTGCCGAAGATATAAATAACGCAGACACTCCTTCGTTTAATCCCATAGTGTTTTGTTGAAGAGTTATTGTTGCATCCTCTGTGTTGCCGTTTTCATCTGTTGCTGTTAATGTTAACGAACCAGTCGCGTTAGATCCTGAAAGATTTATATTTACACTAAAGTTTCCGTTTCCACTTGATGATGATAAAGAAGCGCTATTATTACCTGAGCTGGAAAGTGATAAAGAAATATTACCCTCTCCTGCTATTGCTACAGATATAGGCGAAACTACTCCATTTATACTATAATGTGTTGATTGACCTCCATTAAACTGTATACTGTCAATACTTGGATTTGTTGTAGTGGTTGGTGATAAATATACATTTGCTGAACCACTTGTATCACTGCTTAATATTTTTGTAGTACCCGTTATTGTAAAACTATTATTACCATTAGCAGAAGGCTGAGTTATAATAAAGGGTTCCCCAGAAGTATGAGAAGTTACATGTATATAATTATTTCCACTAGGCGTTTGATTGCTGTAATATATTGTTGGATTTGCAGTAAAAGTACCACTATTGCTAGCTGTTATAGTTTTACTATCCATAGCTGCTTGACTATTGCTTGGCGATCCTGATAAACTTAATATTCCATTACCTGATATTGAATAACCACTTCCTGTTACATTTAATTGTATTGCTGATATATAATTTGCAGCTGTACTTATATTAAGTGTAAATGAATAATTTATATTTCCATTTACAGATTGGTTTGGATATGTACCAGAAAATCCTACTGTTATTGTGTCTCCATTGTCTGTAAGAACCGTACTAAACCCAGAGCTTGTAGAAACATTAATCATATTAGTAGCAAGGTTTGTTCCGGATTTTGCAATTGTAAATTGCATTTTATTTGTAAAACTTGAACCTATTGAGCCCACCGCGTACGTTTCAGTTTCAGATGTTGCCCCCGTTCCTCCATCTACAGTACAACTATCTAATGTTGAACCAGAAGGGTTAAAAGACATTGTAAGGGTTGCGTTTTGTGCACAAGCTGTTACATTTAATGCTACTGTTGCTGATACAAATGCATCTCCTTTTTCTACTACAGAAGTTGAAGCTGTACTTCCTGCAACACTTCCGTCAACTGTTGCTTTTTCATTAAATGCTGCAACTACTATACTTCCCGCAGAAGTTGTACCAGTTATATCGTTACATGATCCTTGCCCAGTTAATCTTAATATATATCCACTTACTATTGATGCGCTTATTTTTGATGCTGTTGCTGAATTACTTGTTATTTCAAAAAACTTACCATTTGTAAAGTAATTTCTTAAATCTATGTCTGTTGAACCTGTAATTACAGTTGACTGGGTAGGTATACTACCAGTAGTTAATGTAGGCTCTATACTTGGCTGAACAATGTTATATGTAAAATCTGCAGCACTTGAGTTTGTAAAACTACCTCCTGGTGTTATATTTAATGTTAACGCTCTTAATGTAGCGTTTGTAACAGTTGCTAAATTTGTAGCCGCTCCGTTTGTAAGTGCATTTCCAGATAATGCAACACTATTTAAAGTTCCTTGTTGAATTGTTCCTTGTGTAAATACTGCGTCATCTGCTATAGAAAATCCTGTTGGTATTGCATGCAGTGCAACAGTATAAGCAACTGAAGCCGGTGCTACAGGTTGTGTAACCGTTCTTACAGCTGTATATAAATACGCTGTTGAAGCAGAATTACTAAATCCGCTAGTAGGTATTTGTATTCTTATAGTATTATTATTAGCTGCATACGTATCAGCGTCACCAGTAACTTGACCTAAAGTTACTGATACTGTGTTTGAATTACTTGTATTTGCTGCAACAGTTCCTGCATATAAAACTTCTGGTGAATTTCCTGCAACCGTTGTAACTGTTCCTGTATGAGCAACACTTATACTACCTGTCCAGTCAGAAACCTGGAATAACCCAAGCGCTGGAGTTGTAACTTGTATTGGCCCTTGTACATTAGTTCCTTGTGAATTAGTTGCAAAAGCCCAAACATAAAATAATGTATTTATTGTTGCATCACTTTTAGTGGTTGTAAATGTACCTGTACCACTTCCTACTGAAACCGATGTTGCATTGGCAAATACATCTGTAGTTCCTATTTTAAATCCTCTTGCAGATACAGTTGCATTTCCATTTGAACTTATTGTTGCAGACACCGTAAATGTTGCGGCTGTACTTGAAGTAGATTCAGTTGATGTTAATGATAAATCAGAAAATAATGGCACGGTAGTACTCAATCCTCCTGTTGCAGCTTGAGTTGCTGTTGTACTCATTATTATGTTTTGCCCTGCGTTTGTATATCCGCTTGGAGCTGTTATGGTTAATTGAGCTGTTCTTGTAGTATTTGTACTTACAGGAAAATAATCAAATCCTACTGTTTGACCAGCGTCTGTTGTTGCATTAACATATACTACTGATTGTAAAGAGCCAACGTCAATGGTTGGCGCAGTTATAGTTCCGTTTGCTGCAACCGCAAAATTAGATACTGTTACATTAGCTGAAGTAAACGCACCTGTTTCTAAAGCATTTAATTCATTTATTATTCCTGTAGTAGAAGTTTCAAAATATATATTTATTTCACTTTCAATTGGCTTTGTTTCAAATACAGCTAAATCTATATATTTACCTCTTTTTATATAAGATGTTACGCCTAATGCTGGAAAAGCTGCATTATCTGAAGCAGTATCATCAGTAAACAACATTCTTACACCATGTAAATCTGAATCACTTGATGTTTCTCCATATGGAGGCAACTGTGCTATTAAATGATTGTTTTCTCTTTGATAAAAAGGTCCTCCTGCATCATCAGTAAGCGAAGATGATCTGCTATATTCTTGAACCGTGTTTATATTAATTGAACTAAAATCTGATAGTTTACCAATACCTGTTATAGGTATTTCATCTTCTGCTGATAATGATTGTATTCTTTTTTCAGAGTTATATGCTATTGTTTTAGCTATTTGTCCTGATGAAGCATCCGTAACTTCTGCTGCTCCAAATCCTGTATTACTATTAGCGTCTGCTACAGAATTAAAAGTTAATTGAGTAACTTCTATAAAACCTACGTCGGCATTTGCTGTTAAATCTGGAAATGTTAGCGACCATACAACTTGTTTTTTTCTTGCTCCTAATGTAACCGTAGTAGCTGCATTTGTTAAATCAGTTTGATTTGATATTGAACTTGTACAAGGAGTAAACTTAAAATCTTTATCAGAGCTTTCATGTCTATTAAATATTTGATATTGATTACAAGCAAATACCATTGCTGCTGAAGTAATAGTTTTACCACCTGTTGTAGAACTTCTTGTTCCTGTTGTTGTAGTTGTAGTTGTATAAAAAGCTGTATTTATAACTTTTGGGAATAAAACCGTATCTGATCTAGCTATAGAGTTATCTGCAGATATAGTTTCCATTAATCTTGGAATTTTATTTATATTATCTCCAAATAATGTTATATAAGAATTATTATCAACAACTGTTGCTCCTGGCGTATATACATTATAATATTCTTGCTCTAATTGTTTTACAACTATTCTATATGAATACCATCCATAAGGATTATAACTTGCAAATATACCGCTATCTAATTCATTAGAATAAACATTATTATCAGGTATTAATTTACCACTTTGTGCATTAAATGTTATTTTTAAATTATCTCCTACCCAGCTATTAAACTCTGCTGCTGTTGTTCTAGCAGGTACCGTAATTATAGAATTTGATGCTGTTGACGGTAAAATAACAGGTGATTGTCTTCCAAATATATCTGCTAATACAACCCCTATTTGATAAGTTCTTCTTTGTTTTAAAGAACTATCGGGGTATTCATGATTAACTAATGTTACCGTTATAGCTGCCCCATTAGCAGGAGCTGTATTAAATGTTATTACCCCTGTTGTTCCATCATAAGCATAGTTTGTAGAATCTAATAATACATCATTTATATAAACAACAAATTGATTTGTATTAGTAGGAGGTATGCTTGTTGATCCTCTTGTAGGTGATTTTATAGTTAGTGTAAATGTTGTATCACTTCCGTCACCTGTAAAAGTTTGTGTTGCTTTAGCTCCAAACGAAACAGTATAATCTAACGCTGGAACAGTTATATTTTGTGAATAGTTACCAAATACTAATCTATTTCCTACTATATCTAGCGCTTTCGCTTTAGTAGGAACATTATCAAAAACCCTTGTTATTTGATCTTCAGGTAAAGTTTCTTGTGGAGTATCAGATTTATAAGTATATGTATAAAACGTTGAACTAATATCTGCATCAGTTAATGTTTTTGTTTCAACTATTCGAGCTACAACACTGTCTGATTCTTTAATTATAATTTCAACTTCTTTTATTTCAAAATCAGCATTAGGATTAATACTTGGTAATTCTATACCTAAAACAGCAGTATTAACATGATTTATCATTCCGTCTAACTCTGTTGCTTGATATGCTCTAGCTTCTGCAGCTTCATTAAATGTTCCATATTCAGTGCCCGACTTATAAGAATGTTGGAATGCTATTTGTGTAAAAGGAGCTAATACAGAATATTCGTTATCATTAAATTTATATCTATATGAAAATCTTACAAACTCTTCTTCTATATAATCATTTTCAAGTGTTGCATCATTACTCATTGTAGAAGTTCCAGCTATATCATTTTCTGTCATAAATACAACTGGCGTAAAAGGAGCGTATTTAGCTAAACTTATTTTAAGCTCATTATTATAAAAACTAGTATCTCCTATTGCTTTTACTACATTTATTTTTCTTGGTTGGTTTTTATTATCTGTCCAGAATAATAAATCATCAATCATTGCAACTCCTGTAATTTTATATTTTTTACTAAATTTTAAAAATCTTCCAGTAACAATTGCTTTAGCTGTTTTAAAAGTTGCACTAGCGGGGTTTGCATCATAATAATAAATAGCATGAAATCTTGGATCAGTTAATCCTGCGTTTATATACCAATCTGTAGCAGATAAATCATTATTGTCTGTTACAAACCAATATATACGTTTATTTTTTTCATCAAAATACGTTCCAATTACATCTACGTCTGAAGATAAACCAAGTGTTGTATGAGCTATTGTATTACCAGCAGCATTTTGTATAACACCTACATTTGAACCATCAGGTTTTAATACTTCAATATTTTGTGCATCTCTGTATTCACCCTCTGGTAGAAGTCTATCGTCCAGGTCTTTATTCATTTTCCCACCAAGGAAAGTATTTTTGATTTCTGGCATTTATCTAGTGTTTAATCTGTTTAGATTTATTTCTCATTGTAGCTGCAATTTCAGTAAGCTTAACATTTGAAAGTCTTAGTTTAGCATTTCTCATTGCTGCTCTACGCTCTCTTCTAAATCTATTTATTATAAATTCAGGAACGTTTTGTTTTGAAGATAAAATAGCGTAAGCTACATGTTTGTATAAAGCTTCCTCTGCCATTTTGTGTATTTGCATTTCTGCGTCAGTACCTAATCCATCAGACACATAATGCAGAGTTAATATTTTTTCTGATAAGTTACTGCTAAATCCAAATTGGCCATTAGCTTCATCGTGAACAAAAACACCATTAACTTGTAAATGTTCTGGTGTACTTCCATATCTTTTTCCATAACCTATAATACTATCGCTGTAATCTGAATTATGTGTAAAATAATCATTTGCGCTTGAAGAACCTAATGCTGCATTTGTTTCAATACCTTCAAATAAAGGTGTTGTTTCGTCATCTGCTAATAATAAAGAATTATCATTATCAAATAAATAATTACCGTCTGTATCTTGTAATACAGCTTGTGAAGGTCTTGATGTTTGATTTGTAGGATATATTCTTCTTTCTAAACCATTATCATCTATCCACGATAGTTTTACATAATTAACGTAATCCTGAGGCATTGGCACTACTAAAGTTGTAGGTATTGTTACCTCAAATATTTTTTCAACTCTTGAAATATCATAGCTAAATTCTTGTATTGCTCTTTTTGCATGAAATAATATATCTTGCTTTGTTGCATGATCAATAATTTTTCCATCTCCTACATATGCTACTAAAAAGTTATTTACTATGTCTGCTAATGATATATATCTATAATTACCTGTGTTTTGATCCTGTAATAAAACTTTAATTACAGCCCCGTCTGCTGGCGCTGAAGTAAACGTAATTACTCCTGAACTGCTATTATAACTATGTAAATCATCATCAACTTCTAAACCTGCTATAAATACTCTAAATACAGACTCTGCTGTTGGTAATGGAGTAAAAGTTAATGTAAAAGTTGTAGTAGTTCCGTCCCCTGTAAATAACTGTGAGCCTTCGTAATACTCTCTAGCTGATTGTGTAATTAGTCCCATTTATTATGTGTTTTCTTGATTAATTTTTTGTACCTCTTCTTGTTTAGCAATTTGAACTACGCTTGGATCTTTAATAGTAACACCTGCTAATGAAAGTATTTTAATAATTAAAGGCACTTCTTCCGAATCATGTAATTGAAAGTTAATTGAGTTGCTGCTTGAATAAGCCATGTCGCCATATGTTGCTCCTGAAGTAAATGCCCAACTTGGGTCAGTAGGTTTGAATACATAATCTAATGTAGCTGAAGATATAGTGTCTGGTAATATATATACACTTGAGCCTTCTTTGTAATATATTGGGAATGAAGTACTTGGTGCAGTTAATTTAGAAGATGTGATTTGTGGTAAATCTGATTTTTGTATTTCTTGAACAGCAGTTGCTCTTGAACTTGTACTTATCATTAAACATTTATATAAGTTTGCAGGTGTTGTAGCTATGCCACTTGAAAATGTTAATGTTGAAGATGTTGAAAATAAATCAATTTTTTCTTTTGTACTTTTAGCAAGATTTGCATATTCATCATTTATAGTTCCTGTTTCTTTTCTTGTTAAGTACCTATTATAATCAGCAAATGATTTTTCAAATAAATCAAGTTGTGCCATTCTGGCAAACCTATTGTATTGATCAGGAGTTAAAAATCCTCGTTGTTCTCTATTAAGAAGAGATAGTACGGTTCTATATACTGTATTTACATTTATGGCCATATTATTATTTATTATAGCCTTTGGCCCAATTAAGGGCCGTGACTATTATTGACTATTTTAATCTTTTTTCAACAGCTGTATAAACTTCAACTCCTTCATCGGTTTTGAAAAATGCTGTTAAAGCTGAATATGGATTTTCTTCATAAGGAACTGTAACTAATTTTTTATTACTTGATCCCCAGGTAAATGTTCTTTGATCAGCTGATAATTTAATAATGCCCGCTTCAACTGCTCTAATACCCATATTTCTAATTTTTATGTTTTCGTCTGCGGCAAGTTCTAAGAACATTCTAGGATCTCTCTTAGCTAGATTAATTAAATCACGTTTAAGTTCCTTAGAAGTCATCTGAGACGCTTTATTTCCAACTTCTGTACGCACTATAGCCTCAATCTGGTCAATATCCATGTCCATAGCTATGTTTAAAGCATCCACTTCCATTTCTATAAAATCTAATTCGTCTTCTGCTTGTGCTGCTGGATCAAATTCAAAAAATAAATTATCTCTTTGCGGGTGATAAAGTGATAATAGTTTTTGTAAAGTTTGTTTAGATTTTGGAACTGTAAGCTGTCCATCTTCAAAAGTTATATGTTCTAACTTTGAATCTCCTATAAACTCATCTACAAAAGGTGTTTTTTGATTTGACGTATATTTTAATTCTCTTTCATATCCTTTTTCTTCGTCAAAGTAATATATGTTAGAGCTTTTTATTGTATAAGTAAGTGGTGATAAACCATCTTTTAAGACATATACTCTGTCTTTTAGTGGCCAAGTAGGTTTTGATACTACCGGCTCTTGTTTAATTATTTCTTTAACAGGTGCTTCTGCAACAACTGTTTCTGTGCTCTTTTGAGCTTTTGTTTTTTTATTCATGATATAATATAATATAAGTTAGTAAAAAGTAAAGCTAGGGCGTTAATCCAATTGATCACACCCTGCTCTACTAAGAAAAATTTAAGAAGTTAATAACATAAAGTTGTTAGCACCTTGTGTAATTAAACATCTTTCTGATAGGTAGTGAACCTCCATTGCATCTAGGTCAGAACTGAAGTTTCCTCCAACTGAACCAGTTGTCCAAGATTTCATTTTTCTATCATCAGTTTGAGAAGCTCTATATCTTACGTGTAAGAAAGGTCTCTTAATGTTTTTACCAAGAATTTGGTCATAAACAGTAGATGTACCAGCAGGTACAATTACACCTCTAATATCGTTTTCAATAATACCTCTTGTTGAACCGTCATTTAAGTATTTCCAGTCAGTTTTGTAAAAGTCATAAGAACCTCTTCTAAAACCTGAAAAACCTAAATTAAGCGCCATATCTTCGCTATTAGAGAATACACCATAAGATGTACCACCTGCACCGTAAGAATTTTGCGTAGCTAGCATATCATCAATCGCTAGAGATACATCCCTGTTGATAAATAACATGTTTTCTTCGATTGCACCTTGAGCATCAAACTTCTTAAGAATGTTATCAAACGAACCTAAGTCATCTGTTGGAGATGTACCAACAATACCAGTTGTAATGTGACCTCTTGCAGTTACTGCTGCAAAAAGACCTTCTGTACCAGCTGTATCGTCAGAACCCGCTGTACCTAGTTGTGAATCAACACCCCCAGCTGCTTTTGCGAATTCACCTTCAATCATTGCCATTTCAAGATTGTCCTCGAATCTTTGTCTTGTGTCACCTTCTGCTTTTAAGTACCATAAGTAACCAGACTGTCCTTGTTCTCCTGTTACTTCAACCCAACCAATTTGAGAAGCATCAGATCCTGAAACCTCATATTTATCTTTAATGATAATTGGCTTGTTAGTTAAAGAAGCAAAAGATGGTTGTACTGCATTCGTCATTCCTGAAGTTCCTTTCTTAAATTCAGAACCATACACGAATAAGTCACACGTTGCTGTTCCGTCGTCATCAGTTGTTACGAAACCAGATACAGCACCAACAGTTGCACCTCCTGTATAAGGAATTGCAGTTAATGTTGTATTGTCAGCTGCTACTGCAGAAACATACGCTTTAATTACTGTAGGAGAAGTTTGGTTATCGCTTAATACGATAGTTTGACCAACTCTTACTGCGTGAGTTCCTGAAGATGCAATTGTAATTACACCGGTGTTAGCTACTGCTGCACCTTTGTAGTGTAAATGTAGTCTACCTTGCTCAGACCAAACAACTTGATCAGAAGTCATAGGCATTTCAGCGCTTACCATTCTTAAGAAAGAAGCTATAGATCTGTTTCCAAATACTTCTACTTCTTGCTCATATAAGTCTGGTAAATACTGCTGAGACCAATCGTTTGAACCACCTGTGAATGATAGGTAGTTAGACGATAATGTCTGTTTAGCTGGTGCTGGCGTTGAGTTTAACGAGCTTCCAGCTGATGGAGTTATTGCTGCCATTTTATATTTTAATTTTAATTAATGATTATTTTTTTAATTTAATTCGTAGCTTACTGCTATCATCGCCGGATATTGCTCTTACTTTTATTCCTCCTGATTCCACAAAACCTCCACTAGTTTGTCTCGGGTCCATATTTATATTTTTAGACTCTGCTGAGATTTCTTTAACGGCTTCTGTTTTACCAAGCTGATAAAAATGATTTGCAATACTATCAGCGTTTTTAGCGGCAAATAATGCTTTATGATAACCATACCCGTCTTTTAAGGTATTATTTTCATCGAGGTAACTACCAACAACGTTCATAATATCCATTTGAGTATTTTTAACCTTATCAACATCTTTTAATTTAAACCTATATTTTTTGTCCTCAATATTAAAATCAAAACCTTTGAATTCTTGGTTGAAAACTTCACTAGTTTTTTGTTTAAACGTATTTGACGCTTTTTCTTGTGTTTGAGCAATTTGTTGTTGCTCGTTGTTATATCTATTAAAAAAGTCAACTGCTTTTTGTTGCTCTTTAGATAAGCTACCTGTGCTTTTAACTTCTTTATAGTATTTTTCTTTTTGGCTATTTAAATGATTTTTTGCTTTAGCAACTTCTTCTTTAAAAGCCAAGTCTTTTCTTTTTATATCAGTTGGATCATCTAATTCTTTATCATATGAAAAATTATCATTTATTAAAAAATTAATTTCATCATTATTTAAATGTGGCTTTGTAGTAGCATAATATTCTTTTATAATATTTGCATTATCTAATTCGCTATAATTTTTATTTAATTTAATATAATCTTCCATTGATCCTCCCGTTTCATTCATAAAATTAACGAGATCTGATATACCTTCAGGAATATTTAATTCTTGTTCAGAATTTTCTACAAGAGGTTTTTCTTGTTTTATTTCAACTGAAGGAGTAGATTTTTCTTGAGCTTCCGGCTCTAATTCTTTTACTTCTTCAATTATCTTTTCTTCTTCTTCCTTTTTTTCTTCACTTTTTCCGGTAGACTCTTGAGGCTGCGTTTCGTTTTCTTTACGTATTTCTTCGCTAACTTCGGATCCGTCGCGAACAGAAACCTCATCTGTGCTTTGCTCTTCAGTGGCATTGTTTTCTTGTTTAGGTTTTCTTAAATCTACTTTGGTGATTGTTTCAACACCAGTATCTAATCCCATTTTTTTTAGGGCTTTAGTTTCTTTTTCAGCTGTAGAGGGATTTTCATCTTCTACAACTTTTGCTTTTATTTCTTCTGACATGATATAATATAATTGTTTATTCTTTTAATAAAGGTAAGAATAATTAACCTTATGATCCTTGATAAGCTACTATAGTTCCTGAATTTACATCAATTTCAGTCCAACGACCATAAATTGTAACTCCTTTAGGAAACGTAACGCTATCAACAACTATTCCGTTTGCTCCAGCTCCAATGCCTTCTGTATTAACATATGCTGTTGCGCTTTCTGCAACTAATCCGCTGGCGCTATCAAAAACAGTATCAGATAGCATTGTTATAGCTACAAATACATTGCCTGAATCAGGCGTAATAGCATTTGAACTTGCTGTTGTGTAAGTTGAACCGTTTATACTTCCGGTCCAATCGTGTCTAGGTACTTTGCTCATTTTTTTTTATTTATTTATTATTTTGGTTCAAATTGTTCTAAACCAAATCCACCTAAATTATCAAACCCTGCTGATTCAAAGTTTTTTGGAGGTTTATTATTTTTTCTTTGGTCTATTAATTCAGACTGTTGTGAAGCCTGTATTTTTGTTCTATCATCTTTTCTATCTTCACGATACTTATCTTTATCATTAATCACTCGTAAATCCATTTCTTTAAGCTTTACATTTAATTGAAACTCGTGCAACATAAGTTCTTTTTTAATAGCTGCTTCTCTTTCTAATTTTTTAATATCAAATTCTGTTTGAGCTTGTGATAATTTTACTTTGTTTTCTGTAGAAGATTGATTTTTTTGTATATCTACTGACGCGGCTGCTTGAGCTGCTTCTGCATTAGATTTAGATTGTAGCTCTATATTTCTTCTAGCAATAGCCTGATCTTGTTCTAATTTTTTTCTTCGTCTTAATTTTAATAATTGATTAGCTAGTTTTAAATTTTTAACTTCCCTTATATCTATAGCATCTTCTAAATTTATTTGATCTTTAGATAAGGTCATTTGAATATTATTTTCTAATAATTGTTTTTCTTCTTCATCCGGAGATAATTCTAAGAATACTCCAAAATCATGCAAGTGAAGTTCTGATACTTCTTCTAAATTTGCAACATTAAATCTTCCTAAAGAATTTACAAATTGATTATTAGTGTTCGCATATTCTAAAACATCTGAAACTCTTAAACTTACAGCTTCTGCGGTTTTTAAAGTAAGGTATAACCCTGACTGCAATACATGGCGTGTTGCTGTATTTGAATTTGCAGCAGCTAATTTTTGTAATCCTACTAATGCATTTTTATCAGGAACTGACCCATCTCTTGCTTCATTCAATCCTGTAACATCTCGCATATTTTGCAAATAATAATTATAAGCAGTAATTAAAGATGATATTTTTCCTCCACCATTTCCGCTTTGTAATTCTTGTATAGGCACTCTACCATTATTAAACTCTCCATCTTGTGTCATTGATCTTCCAATAACAGATCCTGTTTGAAAAAACATATTTAAAGCTTCTTGAGGATTATAATTTGTTCCATTACCTAAGTCTACTTCTGCTATTCCATCTGCATCTAAAAATACTCCATCAGGAACCATTCTTGATAATACTTGTTGTAATTTTAAATGTGTTAATTGAATCATATCTGCAAATGTTGTCATTCTACTAACTAGTGATTCTAATCTTCCTTTATACATTCTAGGAGCAACTATATTATAAGACATTTGCACTTTAGTAACATCCGACTTTGGCCTAGTCATGTTTTCTGCAAGTTTCCATTCTAATATATTTTCACTGCCAATTATTTTAGCTCCACAATATAATGTTTCAATTGCTCTGTTTACTTTTTCAAATCTTGACCTTTGATCAGCTGGAGGATTAAAAGTATCTTCTTTTTTTATTGTTTTTTTACCTCCTGTAATAGTATCTTTAATTTTATAAGTTTGATTTCTATAAGTTTTATATTCAAAATATAATACATATACATATCCTTCATCATCTCCATCAAGTGCTCCATAAGATTTATTATATAATAATGCTCCCGAGCCTAATCCATTATCTTCTATATTTTTTATTTCTTCATCTGATATATTAGGAAATTGTTTTTTAAGCTCAACAATGCTTACTTTTTTTATTTCTCCTACATAATATAAATCATCAAAATATGGAGATTCAGTAAACGAATAAACAATATCAGCAGGATCAACATAATTTATAGTTATACCCTCAGCTTTATTAAATCCATTTTTTACACAAGCCATTCCTATAACAGCTATATCATAATCTAGTCTTCTTTTTACCAGTTCATATTTATTTAAATCAAAAACATTACTCAAAGCTTCTTCTTGTGCTATTTCTATACTTTGTTTATAATCAAGTTGCATATGAACACTTAATTCAGTTTCATCAACCGGTAATTTTTTAGGATCAGTATTGTAAGTATTAACACCTAAAACTTCTTGTACAGTATCTATATATTCTTTAGCTTTCATATCTCTAAGAATATTTTCCATATAATTTGTTCTTGCTTGTGTTGAATGAGGGTCTTGTGAATATGCTTTTATATCATACATTCTTTCTGCAATACCGTTTACAACAATATCTACAAACTTTGGAATAATAGGTACAGGTTTCCAATCTAAATTTAAATAAGACAAATCCCCATTTATTGAGAGTTCATCTTTATATTTTTGTATTGATTGCTCTCCTCTAGCATATAGCCTTAATCTATGAAAGTTTTCACGATTAGATTGATACCTAGACGTACCTGAATCTTTTTTAAACCATTCTGATTCAATAGCTCTTCCTATCTTTTTTCCATATTCTAAGCTTCCTTTTTCTGCATTAGATACTGATTGACTCGGGAATAATCCTGTTGGGTGTGACTTTGCCATTTACTTTAATATTTTTGATAAACTACCTTGGTTATTATATTTTTTAAATTCAAACTCTAATTTCTTTTTTGTTTTTATTACAGCGGGCGCATACATATTTTTATTACATGCCATAATTGCAAGCCCTGAGCTTATTGCTGCATCAAACTTTGTTCTTTTATTTATATCAAACAAAGCCCAATCATTTAATGTACGATCAAAATATAAATCACCATAGTTATTATCTTCTTTTAATCCTACATGTTTATCTATATATGATTCTATAGCTGCTGCGTGTGCTTGTCTAATATCTTCCGAGGAGTTTGGTATACCTCCTATTTCTTTTTCTGCAACCGATAATTTATTATAACTTTTATCGGGCCTGTTCATTGAATATCCTCTATAGCCTCTTCTTTTTAAATAATATAAAAGTCTTGGCTTATTGTTTTCTGCTAATAGTGGCATTCCATAAAATACTAATGCCATTAATACATCTTCAAAAAACATTTCCGCTGTTGGCGGTCTTGATACATATTCAAGAAAAAAACTATTAGAAGGGGCTTCGTCTAAGCTAAACTTAGTCAATCCATGCAAAGCTCCTTTAGATCCTTGACCATCTGTCGTTCCGGATATATCGTAGCTATCACATCCAAAAGCCCCTAAGTGTTCATTACCGGGATGCTTTCTTCCACTCCTATTAATTACAATGTTTTGCATATGTACAGGCGGTATCCAAGAAATATTAAACCTTCCTTTTAAGTCTGGCATAAAAATAACTTTACTGTCTTTTATACCATTTTCCCATTGAAAGTTTCCTTTTGATACAAATCCTGATCCTTTTAAATCCCCATTGTAATCTATTTGTTCGTATATCTTTTGTAAATTAAATATACTATTTTTTGTTTCGTCTCTAAACGCATGCTCCTCAGTACGCGGGAATTGACGATAAAATTCATTTAATGCGTCTTGGTCACCTTTAAGACCGTCTGCTTCGTTTTGCCAATGCTCAATAACTCCTGTTCCAATTGTTTCTCCATAATTGTCGCGAGCGCTAGTATCTCCAGATTCAAAGACAGGCATTCCGCAATCGTCGATAAATCCTTCGTAGTTCCATTCCATAGGTATGAATAAGCTATATAATCCAGAGCTTGTTTGTCCATTCCTGTTTCGTTTTGTAACGTCTGAAGCATAATATAATTTTTTAAAGTTATCACCACCCTTATCTAATGCGTTTGATGTTGATCCCATCATACACTTACCTATAATCCTGCTTCCCAGTCTAAGAGTTGTTTTTGTTACTCGCCAGTTATTTAATATATTATCTGGTCTTTCCCATTTACCAGATTCATCGTGCACTAATAATTTTAACTTTTCACCATCATAGGAGTTATCCCCCGTGTTCTTCCAGTCTATTGTTGTATCGAGCCCTTCGAGCGCTTCGGGCTTGGCGGCGCCGGTTGCACTAATGGATTTCCTTGTGAGCTTGGAAGCTGGTACCCTGAATGCAAGCTCGGTTTTGGGACGGTCCATTCCGTCTTGTATTGGCTTGAAGAAAAAGGGGTAGTGAACTGATATTGGTACGACTTTGTCGGTAAACATCTTCTTTGCATCTGCACCACTCTTCGATAAGATTCCGAATCGAGAGTCGGAACTGATAGTAGCTTGGTTAACTGTTTCGCTTGATGACATGAAACTAAACCCGGATCTCCTATTCTTAAGATAGCAAATTCCATAGCATCTTTGATCTGCCTTGCATGCCTCCCAGAATATGAAGAATAATCTGTTTGCTTCTCGAAAGTCTGGCTTCCCAACATCAATTTTGGACCACTGCAGGTACATATAATGAGAGCCAGTAATATAAGTGCTACAACCTTTGTTGCGAAACCAAAAGCCTTCTTCGCGTCTGGTAAATTCTCTATCAATGTATGCATACCACTTTTCTTTTAATTCTTCAGGATAATTCCTCCAATCAAATATTGTTTTTAATCTTCTAAGTTCAGCCGGATAATCATGAGCAATCCATTTATCATCTATGCTATACACATCTCTTTCAGCAGGCAAAGCAATTTTTAAATTTTGTATTTCATATACTTCGCCTATTTGTCCTGTCTTGCTTATAACAACAACATCATGTTCTTCATTGTAACCATACTTCCATTTCTTGCTTTTATTTAATCTGCTAATGGTAGTTTTTTTAATTGGTTCAATAATCTTATATAATGTTTGTTGATATGCCATTACTTAGATTTTTTTTCTGCAAACCCTGAAAACGTATTTTCTTTTGTTTGCGTTGGTTTATTTTCAAGTAAACTTTTTTCTGCTTCTATTCTATTTAATATTTCAAAAGCATCAAATATTGCAAGTTTCTTAGTAGCAGCAGCATTCTTTAATCTATCAGCTGAAACATCATCATCTGTTTCAACAATAGCTTCTTTTGCCACTTTGACCAATTCGTCAACAGCTTTATAGCCAGCTTGGATTATATTCTCTTTCTTCTTCTTTATATCCATAACGTATAGATATTTCGTTATTTATTACCCTATATAGTCTTTCACCTTCTATTACAAATTCATATTCACTATCTGGAGTAAATCCTATTTTTTCATTAACCTTAAAGTTATTCGTATTATCTACGTACTTAATAATACCTGTTAATGACATTTCTTTATTGATTGAAAACTTATCATCATTTAGTAAAGGTTTTACAAAACTAAATCCTTGATTCGCTTTCCATATGCCATTACGCTTGTAAAGAAATATTTGCTCAAGTTCGCAGAAGTATAAATTATCTTTAAAATAACTTTTACTATTGCGTTCAATACCTCTAACATCATGCCAACGACGAAATATGTTATGATGAACATAAAGCTCATCACCTCTGTTAATATGTGTATCACGCGCTATAGGTGTTTTGCAAACTATTGCTTGACGACTTACAAACTTATGATCGGATATATCAGTGTTTAATATTAACTCTTTATCTCCAACCGTTTTTGTATTATCGTATCTTTCTTTTTTAGGTTTTATTAAAAAGGAATATATTGGTTTCATTAATATTGTAAATTATACTCAACAGATATTGCCATGTTTTTATTAAAACTTTTCCAAGGTAATACGTCTGTGCCTTTCTTTATGTAAATAGAATACTTATCTTCTTCTTCTATTATATCACATATTGTATGACCTCCATAAACGTCTTGCCCTACGGCATAGTGCATTGCATCGGTTTTATAATTTTTTCCAATACTAATCTTTCTTATCAGCTTGCTCATCTGTTTCTTCTGTTTCAGTGAGGCTACCATCTTCTACGTTAATACTAACATTACCGTATGTTTCTTTTAATCCCATTTGCATTGTTCTAAGTTCTTCACGAACCGTATCAAATGCTTTTAAAACTTTATTTTGATCTACAGCTAAAGCACCTAGCTTATATTGTAGATTATTTAAAACTGATATTTTAGCTTGTAATTCTTCAAGCTCCTCTTTTGTTATTTTCTTTTTTGACATTTTATTTAATTTAATTTAATTAGACTATATACAAATATAGTGTTATTCTTTTATATTACGTGTCCACACTACACTAAGAGTAATAACTCCTAAAGCACATTGTAAAGTTGTATCATACGTTCCATCATCAAATTCTTGGTGACTATATAAAAATCCAACCATAAATCCTATTATGGGGCCTATAGTTATTTCAGCTCCTTTAACTTGTCCTATTATTAAAAGTAATGTAAATATTCCAAGTAATATATAAGCTATCATCTTAATTTATTTTAAATGCTGCATATATATAAGTATGCCCATTTCCATTTGTACCATTTCCAACAGTTCCATCTAATGTAAAACTTGTTGAATTGAAGTCTATAGTATGTACACTTTCATCATCTTCTGCAGCATCACTATCTGCCATTAAACGATTATTATTTGGGATATTTGCGTCTCTTACACTATCTAATATAAACCAAGGTTCTGCTTCATCTGTTGATTTTACCATTACAAAGTCAGGT
>Ga0208159_1000207_pt1 | contig 24610 bp, 27 predicted proteins | sample 9_EtaG_FD_184082 | JGI IMG/M metagenome (GOLD analysis project Ga0208159, IMG submission 184082) | Marine viral communities from the Subarctic Pacific Ocean - 9_ETSP_OMZ_AT15188 metaG (SPAdes) (version 2) | ecosystem: Environmental > Aquatic > Marine > Oceanic | place: Pacific Ocean | collected... | reverse complement strand
TAGTAACAAGTTCTACCATCTTGTCTTTCCATACCACATCATTTGGAATGTTCTCTTTTATAAAATCGTCTAGTTTATTCATCATGCAACTCCCATGCTTTATATATAAAGTCCCATGTTAAATCATACATGAAACAATATAACTCAATTAGTCTACCCTGAAAGTCGTGGTCGTATTCATAAGGTTTAATCTTTAGCAATCTATGGTAGTGGTCATTTTTCATACCCATCAACTCATCTTCTCTTTCAAGGTTGTCTAGGAATGTAAACCACATATCATCAGTAGATGAACCACTACACCATATTGTGTCATAGTCCCTTGTATCTAATAATGTAGCAATAATTATAGGGTATACTTTATCATCTTTATAGTCGTGTAGTTTTTGGTCAACCCTAACTAATATATCTTCTACTCTACTTGCCAAATCTTCTCTGAACTTTTTTGCTTGTGCTTCTCTATGTTCTTCTATTGTATTATAGTGTTTCATATTAATCCTCAATATCTTGTAGTTCTTCTAAGAACTCAACTGCTCTTTCATATTCAGATTGTATCTCACTATCAGACCATAAGTCAAGTGGCTTCTCGCTACCATTGTGCAATCCTCTTAACTCATCAACCACATCACTTTGGTCGCCATCATACCAACCCTCTTGCCAATAGTCTAATATAGTTTCAATCATACTATCTCTATTCTGTAGGTATCTAGTGTCAACAGGATTAGTCATAGTACACCTCATCTACATCTATTAAATCTGCTTTTTTATAATCTTCGCCCTCTAAAGATAAATCTCCACTAGGACAATTTCTCCACTCCCCATTGATTTCTGCCCCATCATTTTCTAACATCTCTCTAGCTTGTTCTTCGTTCTCTGCTACTATGGTATAATTCATAAAGCACGGGACTGAAAATAGATATTCATATTCTTTCATATTCTGTTAACCCTTTCGTAACTTAATTCGATTTGTAATAAGTATGATAAACTAGAGAAACTAATATTGTCAAGGGGGGTTATGAAAGGACTTTTTAAATGGGCATTTAAACCACAGGATTACTATATAAATTTAGACATGATAAGTCATCTTGAAGATGATTACTATCAGAATAGATACAAGCCATCTAAGGAGTTAACTAGATTTTATTTAGCACAAGTATAATAGTAGTTTAGGTTTAGTTCCTAATCTTCCTTATTATCTTCAGCTTCGGCTTCCTGACCATCTAAAATTTCAGTGGGGTTTTCTTGTTCCTGAACTAAAATTTCAGCACCTTCTTCCATGCTAGACCACACTGTATTTTTAAATTCAACGGGAGTCATCTTCTTCGCATCTGTGCTAAGGTCAATGTGTTCCTCAATGTCTTGAAGTTTTACATGGTCAAATATGTGCAGTCCTGCAAATCTTAATATCTTTAATCTCTTGTTAAAAAGTTTAGCGTTCTTTTTAGTTATCTTGTTTATACCTACAAACATACTTGCATGTTGTAAAGTATCTTTCATGTTTATTTCTTCACTCATATTTAGTATCTCCTAAATCTATATCTTCTAATAGTTGTTCAATAATATCTATTGTCTTTTGTTTTCTTTGGTATAGTGCAAACAATACTTTCTTCTTTAATGTCAACCCTACCTTATGTCCGTTGAAGTCCATTCTGCTAATGCATAATTCTCTCAACATGTACAGTTCCATCTCTGACATCTTGACACTTACTGTTCTCTTCCCAAGCCTTGCGTCAGTCTTTTGAGTCATTATTTTAATAAACGCCCTCCCAATCTTATCAATAAAGTCTATGGGAACTAGCACGATTGCTGATGGGGCTACGGGTCTTAAAGGCATCATGTTCTCAAAGTCCCTCCCATCTAACATCAAACTTATGTTATCGTCTATGTATAAAATTTCAGGTAGCGTCAAGGAGATTGTAGTAATCTCGGTGTCATCTATCCGTTGAAAATTTTCTCTATCTCTATTCTCTGACATGTAGTTTGTATTTCACTCTCTTGCATTTAGAACATCTGAAAAATCGCTTAGTAGTTTTCTTTGCCATATCGACAGGGAAAATCTCTACTAAGTCCCAATCACAATCAGATAGTTTTAAAATGCAGGAGAGTCTTTTAAATATATTCATTTAAAGACCCCCCACTATTTATTTTATTTAAAATGCTGACAAGAACCCTTGTAGGAATGCAGTGATGAATACAAACCCAAAAAAGAACTTTACTATGTCCTGTACTTCCAATGTACCTCCGTCTTTTTAGTTTTATTAATTTACTTAGTATAATATAGTATAACATACTTTTTAGAAAAAGGTAAACATGCAAATCAAGAAAATTAGAAAATCTGGTGTTCCACCATTTGTAAAAACTAAATACGACATTCAGAAAGCTAGACCGATTGAAGATTATCTTTCTAATAAGGTTCCTATGCAAAGTGACAAGTTGAAGATACGTCTTATCAGAGAACGTATTCTTGAACCTGTATGTGCTATATGTGGATTGGCTTATTGGATGCAAGAAGATATCCCCTTAGAACTTGACCATAAAAACGGTGACCATAATGATAATAGCGAAAAGAACTTGCAGTTGGTATGTCCTAATTGCCATGCTCAAACTGATACTTACAGGGTTAAAAAAGAAGGTGCTAAGTCTGCTATTGATGTTCATGGTGGTGCCCCTAAAGATTAGTCTTTCCTAGCCTGCTTCAGTTACAGGATTTTCGTTCCTACACAGACTAGTATCAAATGTTATGTCTCCTACACTCTCTCCTACTTCAGTAGCAAGAGCTGAAAGTAAAGCACTTGGAGATAGTTTATTTGCTATTACAGCATCTGTCCAATAGCCTTTAGCCCCAGCAGTAGAGTAAACATATTTACCTGTCCCATACTGCCCTTCTACACATATCTCTGTGCCATCACCTTTAGTGTATATCCACTGAGCTTGTGCATCTAAAACATCTCTATGTATTTCAAAATGTGCCATTCTATTCTTCCTCTGGTATTTTAATTACTTGTTTTATTCTTTCTAAGTCATCTCTTATATCTCTAATATCTTTTATCAGAGTATAAAATATTTCAAACCCACTTGTTTTATAAGTTGGGTTATCTTGATTGTGTTCAGCTTTTTCGACAGCTTCCTTGTAGCTTTCAGCAAAGACTACTTCTTCATAGCCTGTCTCAAGCGTCACATGCCATATAGACATATTCCCTCCTAGATTAATTTCATCAATCTTATCGGCTCTGTTATTATCTTTAAAAGGCATAGCCACTATTTGTGACTGTGCTCCTAGTCTTTTTTTTACAGGGCTCTTAGGTTTTTCAATTCGATATCTCATCTAGCAACCAAATTCATCGTATACAATATCATCATTGTTACAGCAATTCTCGCCACAACATTCATATTCTTCTGGTTCATTTGAACATGTAGATAAACACTCATCCGATTCACATTCATCTTTCTTGCACGTCCCCTCTTCGCATTGAACGTCTAACTCACATTCGCACTCGCATATATATTGTTCAGTCATAGATTAACCCTCCTGTATTATTATTATACAATAGTTTGGATTAGTTGGATAAGTATTTTATAAGTTTAGATACGCTACTAACTTTCTTAGCTACCTTCTTTGAATATTTAGCTCGGCTTCCTACACCACCTGCCTTACGTTTCTTTCTATTAGTCGCGGCTTTCTGTCCGGGTGTTAGGCTTCTACGCACAGACTTAGGCAAGTATCTACCACGCTTCTTCTTAGGTTTCTTTTTATCACCTTCAGAAACGTAATCCCAATCTTGGTCACCCCAATTCTTTAGGGACTTCTGTGACTTCTTCTTAGCCATTAGTTCCTGTAGCCTCCTCCAGCTTTCTTATATCGTTGTGCAAGTAGTTGTGCTTTCCTAGCAGACCATTGTCCCTTAGCACCACCTTTAGAACCAGCTTTGATTCGTTGAAACATTCGTTTCCTCATACCCGGTTTAGTGTAGTTTCCTGCTTTGTTTACAGTAGACTTCTTTCGTTTTTTTCTTTTAGCTTTTTCAAGTATTTGATTAAATATAGTTTCTGCGTAATCCATGTTATCCTACCATTTCGATTTGTCTGCCCAGTAAGCTGCTGACATCTTACCACGCTTAATGTTTTTTGCATGTCGTGCTTTGAATGATTTTCGTTTCTTTTTCATCTTTGCAGACTCACCTTTCTTTGGGTCACCGGCAGTCTTAGCACCTTGTTCTCCGTAACGTATAGTCTTTATTTTATTACCTTCTTTAGCCACAACTATGTGAGACTTCTTCGGATGTTTAGGAGTTCTCTTAGGTTTATTGTAGCCTTCTACTCCAGCTCTTTCAAGACGAGGGTCTTTCTTCCTGCCACCCTTCTTTTTTGCTTTACTTAAAAATTCAGATACAGCTTCTTTTACTATTGCGTTTTCAAAAGAATCTGGAAATAAAGTTCTTTGAGCTTCTTCTAATGTATCAAATTGAACAGGGTCTGGAACTGCATCTTCAGGATTAGGAGGTTTAGGAAGTTCAAACGTATCTTCCATCGGAACCCCTTCAGTACCAGCTTTAGCCTTTGATGCTTCTGCTGTTGCTTCATCAAATGTAATTGGTTTACCATCTGCATAGCCTGCAATGTTCCCATAATATTTAGCAGGGTCTGCTGCTATCTCTGCGGCATCTGTACCCCCTTTATAAGGAGAGTCTCCCACGCCTCTATCTGCAAAATCTTTACCATAAATACTAGCATAGTCACTGCCTGCTCCTGTAGATAGTTTACTAGGTCCTCCTGATGGTGCGGGTGGTGTATATGGTTTGTCAGTGCTTGTTTGACTTTGTAGCCCCGCAAGAGCTCCTGCAAAGTTTCCACCAGTTTTAGGTGGGTCTTGTTTAGATAATTGTGTTGGTAGTTGTCCCATGGATGATACAGGTTTATTTAGCATTACATCACCTGCTGGACTAGAGTATCCTATAATGCTTTCAGAGCCACCAGCTCTTACTCTAGCATTTGCTTCAGGACTTGTGTCATATATAGGCATAATGTAACTAGCAGGTTTAAAGTTAATATCTAGTTCTGTGCCTCTTCTTACTATATTAGGGTCTGCAGGAGAACTATAGTCTGCTCCTCTATCAGAAGCTCCAATGTCTTGCACTTGTTCTGCTGTTAGTCCTTTGAACTCACCACCTCTTTTTATATTATCTACTACACCAGCTATTGCATCAAAAGCATTTGAACCTACTTCTTTAACAGGGTCTGGTAACATGTCAAGAGCTTCTTGGGCTTTAGGTTTTATTTGATTGTCTATACCTCTTTTAAGTGTCTCAGGTAAACTATTATATTCTTTTAAGGCTTCATCTCTTTCTAGTGATGGTGGTTGATATCCAAGTACCCCCGCAACACCTGCTGTAGATAAAGCTCCTAATCCAAGAAGTGTTTTGTTAACACCTTTCTTTTTAGTTTCTTCTTTAACTTTTTCACCTACTATTTTGCTACCTTTTTTTGCAGCTCCTCCAAACAAAAGACCACCAGTTAAAAATTTAGCTACCTTTGGGGCGAGCTTACCTAACAATCCTAATCCCAAAAACTTCTGCAAGAACACTTCGTTCTCTAGAAGATTGCCCCTAGTTTGAGGGGCTTTGGCTAAAAAATCGTGGAATACTTGTTTTGATTTGACAAGCCCTTGTTCTTCTTTTTCATCATACATCACATGAGATATAGATGCTTCTAGATTGTGTAATGAATCTGATATCTTGTTTTGAATCCATCCGGGCAACTCATCACCATCTTCTAATATATCGTGCATCATAGCAGCTAAGTCAGATACCCTATCTAGTTGTACCTTAGCCATAGCTCCTTCTCCTTCAGCTTTTTCTATCCATGCTTGATATGTATCCATCTTACTTAATGTAATAACCTCACCGGGTTTAGCTTTAGGATAAGTCTTAGAGTTAACTTGTATTCTGTAGTCTGCAGTACCCGGTCCTGATATAGTTCCAAATTGTTTACCATCTATTAGACCTTCGTCTACAGATAATGTTCTTCCTTTAGATGTAGAACCTAAAGCAGCTGTGCCTGATGGTTTTAATGTGGGCGGTGTCATTGCAGCTGTGCTCTGTAAATCAGCTTGTGTATTTCTACTACCTGCAGGAGGTGTAGGAGTAGGAGGTGGAGGTGTTATAGGCTTCTCCATTTCTTTAGCTCTTTTATCTGCTGCTATTTGTAAAGTGGGGCTTTCAAACTTGGTTCTAGCTTCTTGCTGTGCAGTAGGAGTTTGTCCTGTTCCTGCCATAGCAGAACCTATTTGTGATTGTATATCTCTCAATTGTTTAGGTTTTTCCAATGCTGTTTTAGTTGCAGCTGCTTGTTGTGATGCATCTAGCCCTACTGCAGCACCTGCTGTGCCCATACCTTGCATGTCTAAGACTGGCACATCCATATCTACTAAATCATCCGTTTTTAAATTAGAACCTATTTCAATATCAAGTCCTATACCCGGAATATTTTGTTTTAAGTTTTCAGTAAACTGTCCAACATTATTTTTTACTTTATCTATTATATTTGAATCTTTAGGAAGTTCTTCGATGTCAATCATACCTTGAAGAATATTTTTAGTGGTTGCTTTATCATCAACTAAAAGAGCGTCATTTTTTGCAGCATTCTGCATGCTTGTATTAAAGTCTTCAAAAGAAATTGTATCTCCGGTGTCTGTACCAAATAAAGCACCCATCAATTTTGCAGCATCTTCACCAACTGATTCAAAGACTTTTCCAACTATACCCATTTCAGCTCTTCTTGCTGCGTTATCTGGAGCAGCAAATTGTTCAGTAAATTCATCAATCTGTACTATAGGAATATTTCCTTGTCCATCATAGAGTGTATTAAAGTAAGCAGTCATATCCGCTGGAGTTGCAAAATTAGTTTGCCCATCTATATACTCACCACCTGTAGAGCCTAACCCAAATTTCTTACCCCATAATTCATCCAAGGCTTCTTTTAAGTCTCTTTGTTGCGAATCAGTCCTAAGATTATAAGGCACTTTAGAAATCTTTTCAACTGTTGCTGCCCTTTCTGAATCTGATTCAAAAGCCTCTTCTATGGCATCCCAACCTTTCCATGCAGCATATCCAATACCCGCTCCTATAAGAACTGGTTTAGATACTATTCCTAAAGCTACTTTACTAACAGGGTTAAAAAGTAACGGAGCAGCCCATGGTAAAAGTTTACCAGCACCCCTAAACAGACCCTTTAATCCAGATGCTTTTGTTTCAGGTTTTACAAATCCAATAGGACCCTTATCTTTCTGTATAAATACTTCATCCATAGCTTCTTTTACAATAGCAGATACGTCTAGTAAATCTTCTTTATTAAGCACCATCTTATTAGGAGTTTCATTAGAATCAGCTAAATCTTGTCCTGCTTGGTTCACTACTCTAGAAGGTGTTGGGTTTTCTGGGTCATCGTAACTTACAGGGGCGTATCTAAGAGAGGCAGCTTCTAGTTCAGGTCTTCCATGTTTATCTTGCTCTTGTGGAAACCCTAATTCATCAAGGTGTCTTTTGTGTTCCAACTGTCTTGCTTCTCTATTTTCAAAGACAGCCGCCTGCTTTTTACCCAATCCGGGTACTATAGATTCTCTTTTAGCCATTGATTATTTCCTTATTGGAACCCAACTATTATTAGTTATATCCCAAACCATACCCTTTTTTATTAGAGCTTTCTTAGCGAGTTCTGCTATAGAACCTGCTTTTCTTTTAGTAGCTTTAGTTTTTTTAGATGCCCCCACTGCTGCTGGCTTGTTAGCCGCTACAGCTTTCTCTGTATTCTTCATAGTGCCTGCACCAGTCACTACTGGTTGTTGCATGCCTACACCCATGTTAGCTGGCTTATTCATTGTCATAGCCATCGGAGGTGCTTGTTTCTTTAATGATGCCTTGAACGGATTAGCTTTTTCTATATCAGCTTTTTCTGGTTCAGGTGCTTCAGGTTGTTTGATACCTAAGTTATCTAAAAATTTGCTTTGGTCAAATTGTGGGTTCTGTGCATATAAAGATAAGAACTCTGATAACGGTGAAATTTGTCCGTCTTCCGAACCTGTTACACCATAATTAGCTTCTACGTTTTTACCACCCTCACCTATTGATAGTATTGCATCAAAGTATCCTGATGAACCAAACTCAGGTAATAACTGTCCACCAGCACCTTTAGGTCTAGTTAATTCAGGGTTAGCCCTTACTCCTAAGCCAAGCTCTGATGTAATCTTAGGGTCTATATCTGGTGTTGAAGAAGGTTCTGGTGCTGTACCAGTAACATCTTCTGCTATTTCACTAGATGTTGCATCTACGTCCCCAGTACCTTCAGTGCCTTTGGCACCCTTAGTTGATTCGTCTGGTGGTAGAGTACCACTGCTTCTACCTTCTAAGACATCTTCATCAACATCTGGTCCACCCACTAATGAAGGCGTTGGTGTTGCTGGTGCTTTATCTTCTTTTTTACCAGCTCCGCCTGTTGGGGCAGCAGCCTCTCGTGCAGCGATGGCACTTACAGCAGAAGAATCAAACCCTTTAGGGTCTCTAGTTCCTGACTGAGTACCTGTGCCTGTTAGTGCTGAAATATCTGATATGCTTGCAGCGTCTGTGTCTTTAGCAGTTGTTTTTTTATCTTGAGGTCTATAGTCTATACTTTCTGTTGTACCACTACCAAGTCCTTCTGCAGTTCTAGAGTATGGACTACCTGAACCAAAAGCAGCTTCCTCACCAGTGGGTGCGGATGTACCACCACCATAAGTTTGATAAGGACCATACGAAGTTATGCCTTGTAATTTAGCTTCTTCATATACATTTTCTCTTGATGTCGTAGGAGTATCGCCATAGGCGGGTGCTACAGGAGTAGGTGCAGTAGCTAATGCTTCTTTAACATCTGCTCTTTCACTAGGAGGTACTGATTCAGGTCTTCTAGCTCCTGACGGGTCTATCCCAGCTAATGCTGCTGATTCATATACATTTTCTCTTTGTGTTACGGGAGCGTCTTTTGGTTTACTACCCATCACTCCACCCATTGGGTCATACGCTTTTTCCTTCCGTAGTTCTTGTACGGCTTCCTTGACCATGTTCTGAGTTTGAGATGCCACTTGACTTTCAATACCTTTTCTTCTAGATGCCGTACTTTGCACTCCTGCATCAGCATCTTTAGGAGGTGTGACTATGAACTGGTCTGGTGAACCATATTTATCTGGGTCTGAGTCAGTCATTCTTGTAAATGGTGTACCGGGTCTTTTTTTAGTTTGAGGGTCCATTTGACCTGTGGTCAAGTCACCAAAGTTCTGCTGTGACCCTGTTCCTTTATTATGATTATCCTTGCGAAGTTCTTGTATAGCTTCTTTAACTAAACCAGTATACGTTGGCTTTTTGTTAGATGTTTCTAACACAGATTGTAGCTCTTTGTTTTTGCCCTTAATACTTACGTTAGGCAAGTTTTTACCTTCAGGTTGTTCTTCACCGTATACAGATGGAGCTGGGCTTCCTGAGCTTTCTAATATTTTCTTTGTGAGACCTTCAGAAATGATTTCAATTCTTACGTCTGGATATACATCTTTCTTCATATTATATTATACTATCTCCTTTAATTTATCTAAAAATAATTGTTTACTTATTGATTTCTCTGTAGGTTTATATGAAAAACTAGTACCATCATATGTCATCCTTGATTCAACTTCATCAGGACTCATACCTTCAGGAGGTTGACCTGCTACATTAAATGTTCCCCCACTATATTCTTGATACTTCTGTCCTTCAGGAGCATTAGCTCTATAGTAAAGTTCTGTGGGATTATCTTTACCAAAATTCATCCTTCTTGTAGTACTACCAGTTTGGCTTCCCATGCCGGGAGTAGCTGGACCGTAATCTTGAGGTTGTTTTACAAGGAATGTTTTAGTTATTGCTTTTTCTTTAGCAGACTTAGCACTATCTTTAATAGCTTCTGCTATTTTATCTCTTCGGTCATCACCCGGACTACCATCAGTAAATTTTTTGTAACCTTCTTTTTTAGCTTGTGCAGTCGCTATTGCTACTGCTCTAGATTTATCAGAGTCGCTCTCTTTAGCAATCCAACTTGCAAACATGTGTTTAAATGAAGGTATTTCTGATTTAGAGATAGCAATTATTTCTGGTTCGGGAGATGGGTCGTGAGACTTTGTTAAACAACTTCCATCTACACATGACCCTTCCGCTTTATCACCTTTAAGTAATTCAAAATGAGCGTTCTGATTTACTCCCTTTTCACATATTGTTACCTCTGCTAGTTCCATATCATCTACTTGTAATATGTGACTACCATCGGATTTATTAATTTCTTTACTTTTAGTAGCACTTCCTGCGATAGAATAAGATTTCATGCCACCTTTTTCGATTTGCTCTCTTACTCTGTTAGATATTTTAGTATCATCTCTTAGTTCTGCTATAAAAAATAAACCTTTGTCATCTACACCACTCTTAAATATATTACCAGCTTTACTTATATACGCTGGGAGTGCGTGTCCTACTTGAACATCAGAGTGCATAACCATTACGTTTCTACCTCTAAAGTTCTTCATGTATCTTTTAAATGCTTTTTTAAGAGCGTCTGTTGTGATAAGATGTCCTTCTCTATCAACAACTTCTACTGATGCGGGACCTCCAACAACCATCAAAGGCATTTCACCCTCTTCATCTTTTAGACCTTCACACACTTCTGCGTACTCTATATTTTCTGGGTAGGCTCTATTTAATGTAATCATCTCTGCGGGAGATGCTAGCCCAGCGATGTACAACCTCTTATACTCGTCTAAAGCATCAGCGATATCTTCAAGTGTTGTTCTACCAGACTGTGCTTTTTCCAAAGATACAATAGTCTCGTCCTCAGACGAAAGCCAGCTTTTATATTGTGTATTACTAGCCATAGTAACCATTGTGTCTCCTATCCTACAGGGGCTGCAACTCCCCAGATTACGCCTTCGTAAGTTGTACTAGCTCCGCTAGCTATTACAGAAATATTTCTTCTGAAATCTAACGGATGTTGACTCTCAAAGAAGTTATGTTCTGTAGTGTCATTACCAGTTAATTTTATAGCAGCTGTACTTGCTTCTGCAGTAGTATCAAATGCTACATATAATTCTTGTGATGCGTGAGTGTTTCTAATTACTATCCCTCTAATTGCACCGATTGGAGATAGATGTCTTGACCTTGATAGGTCTGTAGTGCCTTCCCATTGGTATGTATTACCACCAGCAAGGTTACCATCTATATAATCAATAACTTTAGTGTTCATTCTTTTATCGTACATCAATGCATCCCACAACATATTAATATTGTGTTGTGTGCTTGAACAGAACTTGACTTTGTATGTCGCTCCGCCAGTTGGAAGTTTGTAGTGTACTGATACTCTTTGGTAAGATGTAGTTAAACTTACTGCATCACCAGTAGCTAATACATTATCACTAGAATCTAAAATCTGTATTACTGCATCTCCTGATGCTGATGCTCCTCTTACCATTCCTTGTGCACATAAATATGCATCCGCACTTCTTGAAGTACCTCCAGCTAAAGTATCTGTAGTAACAGTGAATCCTTCTTTAGCTGCTGAGTTTGCTGGGTTACATGTTAGTTCTGCTGACCCTAAGAAAGGGGCTCCAGTTGTTCTTGATAAAGCAGACCCAACTGCTGTAAATTCTGATATACTTGCATTCTCTATTGAAGGGTTTAAAATTCTATTTATACCGGGACTACCACTAGTAGGTAATTCTAAATTTGCTGTAGTAGCTCCTTGGTCTATATCGTAGTATGCACTTGAGTGTACATTTATTATATCTGCGGCTGCTGTTCCGACTGAACCGCTAAAAGGTACATATCTATCCCATGGCTGTACAGCGGTTCTTGTACTGGGGTCTGATTGCCATGTTTCAAAAGATGCTGAATCTTGATAATCGTTTGTTATTGACATGTATTTATTCTCCTATTTCATTTATATTGGTAGCCACCCAATAAAGAGTGGCTACTCAATTATAACCTATTTTTATGCAGGTTGTCCGTAAAGTGTTATTAGTATCTTTCCTGCTGTGTAAGTGTCATCTGTTCCACCACCAGAACCAACTAAGTATAAGAACTCGTCAGCTGCTGGGAATGCTGATAAAGCAAATGGTGTACCTAAGTTTCCTGCTGCTAAGTCAGCACCTAAGTCAAGCAACTTAGTTTCTGATAAGCCAGAAACAGCTGCATCTTCTGTGCCAGTTCCAACAGTAGCTGAGAACAAGTCAATGTCTGGTTCTCCGCCTGCTGGTGTTTCTAGCGATTGGAAAGTACCCGCAAATACTGTACCACATAAAGCAGATGTAATCTGTCCTATGTGACAGTTAGCTGTACTGTTTTTACCGATAATGTCTCCTGCTGCAGATGAGTTTAAACCAGTGAGGTCAATAAGAATTTCAGTCTTAATTAAGTCACCAGCTACTGTCACGTTAGCTTTGTACACTGTACCAGTACCTGTTGAGATACCTGTACCCGGTGTAATGTTTTGCATTCTAAATGCAGTTTCGTCTGTACTACCGAACAATAATGTTTCAGCGTCAGCGTAATAGTTAAAATCGTAACCTAATGCAGACCTTGCTATAATTCTAGCGTCTGGTGTTACGTCTGATAGTTTAAAAGTATGTTTAGCCATCTTTTATTTCCTCCGTATTAAATGCCATACTTGTCACGTCATCTTGAATATTGCGATTAGTTCGCCACATGGCTTGCTTAATCGATTTCTTTAACGCAGTGGTTGTTGGAGCATCTGTTAATGAACCTTCTATTAAGGTCATCACTTCCCCAACCATCCTCTTCGTTTGTACATCTAGACTTTGTAATACTCCGTTAGCATATACAATCTGCATTATTCATCCTTACATTACATTTCATTTACATTCATTCAAAAGTGAGGGTGACTAATTTAATCTTAATCACCCTCTACTTTTACATATAGTCTTAGTTTAGTATGACTTTAACCGACTATGAGTTTAAGTCTAAAATCGCACCTTGTACGTCAAACCTGTAGCTTCTGAACTCTGCCATTGTGTATAGCAAACCTCTGACTACAAGTGCGTCAGCTGCGAAGTAATCTCTGTTCTCAATATACTGAGTAGGTTGAGCCACAGCGATTTCTAGGTAGTCTGTATCCAAAACGTAGATGTTTGAACCTAGTTTTGAACCACCTGAAGCAGCCTCTGATTTAGTAGTGTCTGCATCTGGTAGAATTGGAATACCTTGGTAAGTTGCGAGAACTAGTCCAGTTCTTGTACCCGGAAAGGTCTTTTCAGAACCTACTCCTACTTGGTACTCTTCCTGTCCCATGTATCTCTGTTGAGAGTTAAGTAATCTCTCTAGTTTGAAGTATTGGTCGTGACCCATAAGAATTAACTTAGGTTCTCCACCATTTGTCCTGATAGACTGAATACAGTCATCAAGTAGGTTTAGAGATAGGTCTCTTCCAACACCACTGTTACCTTTTACAGTAGCAGCAGCACCGAATGTGCCTGAAGTTCTGTTTGCTGTAGTTAAGTCGTAAGCTCCAGCGAACCTCTGTACACCACCGTTACCAACTGTTGCATCGTTGTTAATTGCAACGATATCATCAATTGATGTTAATCCTGCTCTAGTTTGCACTGATAGGTTGTCTGCTACAGTTGAAGTACCTGCTGCAGGTGTACCTGATAGTGCACTACCGAATGTTACATCGGTACCAGAAATTGCAGAAATTGCTGGTGTATTTGCTGTTGATGAACCTGCATCTACTAACATTACTGTGTCTCCGATTCTTAAGTCGGAACCATTTGTTACGTTAGCATCTGAAGTTCCTGAACCAGCACCTATGTTTGCCACTGTGTTTGGTAGCAATAGCTCTTGGTTCATTTCCTTGATGTGGTCAAGTTGTGCGTTTTCGTTTTCCAACGCTAATACGTCACCCACACCACCTTCTAATTGGGCAGTGTACATTGCTTTCACAGAAGCACCGAATGAAGTAGAAATAATCTTAGGCAAGCTAGAGATTGTTTCTAGGTTTGAAACGTCAATGTCTGGTAAGCTACCAGTCTCTGTTATTGGTCGAGACCTTTGGCTACCTCTATCCGTTCTTACCCTCCAACCAACGGTGTTACCGAAAACTGTTCTTGGGATTGCGTTGAAGAAACGAGTTTGGTTGTTCAATGACTGCCATACTTTTCTTCCGAAAGTAGACGTGAACACATTATCCGCAGATGTAGTCGTATAGATTGCATCAGCAGTTCCTGTGTTCGCTGCATTAAACGCTTTTGATAAGTACTCAGGACCGAATACAGACTGGTTTAGTCCTCTATTCGATTGAGATATGTATTCACTTAGTGAAGGCATAATTATTATCTCCTCGTTTTTTTAGTTTATTATTAAAAGTCTAGCTTAAGCCTGCGATTTCGTCTGGCAGACCCTCTACTATACCCTGTCTCTTTAATTCTTGCATTTTTCGCAGTTCTTTGTAAGACAAGTTTGTTAGTTGGTCGACTACATCGCCCACAGTCTGAGCTTTCTTGATTGGAGTTTCGTCTGCTCCAAACACGTTAGTGCTCAATTGTGGTCTCTGTAATCCATTCTCTTCCTTGAATCCCATTTTTCGTAGTCTATTCTCGGATTCTTCTTTGACAGCCTTAGAGATGTCTAGGCTTTCAATTTGTTTCTGAAGTTGAGCTATTGATTTTTTCAACATAGCTTTTTCTTCATCTTCGTCTTCATCTTCGTCATCATGCATTGCCTTTTCTTTCATAGGGTGCATTGCTTTTTCTTTTTCATCTTCGTCTTCTTCATGAGCTTTCTTCATGTATGCTTTTTCTTTTTCATCTTCTTCTTCACCATTGTCCTCAGCCATGATTGAAGCCTGTTGGTCTTCAATACTGCTTCTTGGAGTAATAGTTTCAGATGAATCATCCGCATCTCCTACATAATTAGGTGTAGCAGTTGCTCCTTTAGTCGGGTCTGGCTTTCCTACGTTTTCGATGTCTGTACCGTCAACGTCCATACCTTGGTCGGATAGTTCTATCAATACTGACTTAGCAATATTTTTTACTAAGTTAGCGTGTTGAATAGCTGCTTGTTCTTGCTCTGCTTTTTCTATAGCATAAGCATCGTCTGCGTCCATTCTTCCATCCATTTTTTGTAGCACTTCTGCAAGAGCCGCCAAACCTAATGACGTACCTTCCATGTGCTTTTCAATTCTGTTTAGAATTTCATCAGCCATTATAGCCTCCTTATTTTTAAGGTTTTGTTTATTTAAAAAACTTGTTCGACCTGAAGAAGGTTGGTCTTAGCCACCGCCGACCTTGTTCACAATATATTATAAAATACTATATTTAATAGTCACTTTTATTATACTAATTTAAGTATAAATATAAAAAAATATAAGGGTTATTCTACGATATTAGTATCAGCTTCGCCGTTTTCTAGACGTAACATGTCATTTCTAAAATCATATAGGGGAACTTGTAGCAATTTTTTTAGTTTTTCGCACTGTTTGCCTTCAGGCATAGCAGCTTCTACTAAATCTAATACTTTTCCTACCATTCTTGAGTGTTTTGCTATAATCCACTCTTGATTTTGTGTAATTTCTAAGTCTTCCATCTTATCCTCTTTCTAATAATTAATACTGTAGCCTGTGCTACCTTGATTAGCTGTTATGACAACATCATTAAAGTCACCACTCAGTACATCTGTAATTGCGTCTCTTAAAAAGAACTTTCCCTCTACAGTGTAGCCTTTAACAGGGTATGATTGTCCTGTTCTAGGACTTCTACGATAATGAGCCCCCACTACTCCACCTTTTTCTACTATTGCTGCATAAGGAGCACTATCATTTGCATTATATGCAAGAATATACTGTCCTGTACTGGGGTTAGCTTCAGTAATTGCAGCCGATGCTCTTAGTTGTCCTGTTTCAACTGGACACCTCTCTTGAGATTTAGCAAGTACTGAGCTTACAGTAGCCTGAATAGTATTTAGGCACGCTTGTGTAAAGACTTGTTGTATGAATTGTTCTTCCATACTGTATTATACTAATCTGAACCTAATTAACTAAAAGTTTTAGACCAAACATCAGGTAATATATCATTAAATTGACCTTTGCGTGAATCATACCTGTTTAGATAGATAACTTCTTTACCAATCTCCCCGTATTTAGGGTGATAATATAGAACTAATTGTCTTGGTTTATTGATAGCTTGTACTCTTTGCATTGCAAATTCATCTCCACCTTTCATGCAACCACATATGTGCACTGCTCCTGTACCTATATCTATTTCATCTATTCTATGAAAGTGTCCTAGTAAAGCTGAATCATAATTATCAGGTATACTTTCTAAACTGTTATCCTGTATATGATTAAGTTCTTCTTTTAAACCTTTTCGGAATGAAAGAACATTTCGCATATTACTTACACCTCTATTGATTGAAGTACCACTACCACCACCATTAATAAAATCTCCATGAGCTAGCAATATGTTTCTGTTACATACGTTAATCGTAGTCATGAATGTTTTTGGTATGTGAAATTCTATGTTCTTTTGATTTTGACAGAACACAGATATCCATTGATACAACATGTAATCCCAATCCATGTACTTGTTCTTCATAGGGGGTTTCCTAGTCATCCGACCATGATTACCTACAACACATGGAACTCTTACTTTATCGAAATGTGGAGCAATCAACATTAGTGCTTGTGATATAAGGTTAGCCCCTCTTATCATTTGCCCCATACAATGGTCGTTGTTAGTTCTAGCTAACTCTTCATGAATGTCTCCACTAATCATATCTCCAAGCATCGGAACAATAAGCTCCCCAACCTCTGCGGAATTACGTCTGAGTTCTGCTAATGTAATAACTTGGTTCGCCCATCCATAAAGTCTTTTATTAAATATATCAATATTGTATTCATTCAAACCCATCATTTCTTCTAACTCAACATTGTCTCCAATGTGGGTATCTGTAAGAGGTGCAATCATAGACTGTACACTATTACCTTTTATTTTACCTGTGGGTTTTCGGCGTTTATACTTTTTTACTTCTTTATATGAAGGGGTAAATTTTTTAATAGAGTCTATTAGTAGGTCTTCTTTAGCTTCTTTTTTGATAGCTGCTTCTGCAACTTTCTTCCAATATCTAGCTTCACCTTTATAGGTCTCTATTTTTCTAGCCATTTTAACATGTGCTTCAGGTGTGAAGTCTGCTTCCATATCTTCCATGTCGTCTGACTGTTGTTCATCGAGTAATTCTACTTCTCTATCGTACCACTTCTGTAACGTAGTTCTGTGAACTGCTACACCCCATCTATCTGCTACCCATCTTGATAGAGCACTCCATGTTGCTCCTGCCATTTTTCTCTTTACTATCTCTTCTTTAGCCTCTTCTGGTATGACGAATGTTGTCATTCTAATCTCCTATTACTGTGGTTAATCTTTAGGGACCCTCCTGTTTGGGGGATTCCTATACCCATTAGGGTCTGGTCTAGGGCTTCTTGGTGCCCCGTATTGCTTTTCTACTTGTGGTGGAGGATTCTCTCTCCTACCCTCAATTGATTTCTTGTAACTACCTAAAAAAGGCATATTGTTTAGTTTACCATCTTTTTTGCCTTTTGACCAATCAGTTTCCATTTTAGTAAATTCTTCTAGTTTTTCATCTTGTAAGTCAGATGCTCTAGAATATTCTTCCATGTATTCTTCTCTGTCTTTGTCAGTGAGCTCATAATCTTCTTCATCTTCTTTCCGCATTTCTAATCTAACATCGTTTAGTAACTGTGTCATGTAATTACTAAACTGTTGTGTCTTAGATAGGCTAATAGATTCATCAACTTTTATCATGCCGTCTTTAGTTTCTTTGATACCCATAGCTCTGTTTTCAGCATTCTTAGTTCTAGCTTCCATAAATTCTTCTACATCACGTTCTTCATCTGGAGTTTTAATAGAAGCATCAGGAGTAAGACCTCCTGTTCTTCCTAGGTCATATTTTTTTGCATCTGTTTTAGTAAGTGACATTAAATCTAAAGTTTTTTCTTGTGTATCTTCTAACCACTTATCTAATTTATCTGGACCACTAGCTTTCTTTTTTCGTTTTTCATTTTCTTTAATTTCTTTCTTAGTATCTTTCTTTTTCTTTTTAGAGTCTGTACCACTATATGTCTCAGTAAATATACCGGGGTCAGATGCAACAGCAACTATATCGCCTGCTCCTGAGTCAGCCCCACCAAAATCTTTATATAATTTACTTACTTTAGATTCGTCTTCTGCTTTTTTCTTAGCCGCCATCCTGTGACCTATCCTAGCTCTAAGATGCGATAAAGCAGATTCTGTTTTTTTAGCACTTATCAGTTCTTGTGCTTTATCTGAATGATGTTCGGATGCTTTTCTGTGATAATCAGAACCTGTTTTTTTAGGGTGGTGAATAGCCTTTACACCATTATCATAATAATATACTGTCGCCCCGTCAGGTCTTACCTCTCTATGACTATACGAATGGTCTTCGTACTCATCAGGTTCATTAGGAGATTTAGGGGCTGCTGACTTAGGAAGTTTTGAATACTTAGTATCCTTTGGGTTAAACTTATTTTTAGCCATTAGTCATCATCCTCATCATCATGTCGTTCTACATTTACAGCTTTTGGCTTAGAGCTTCCATCACCACTTTCGTATTGATATTGGTCTCCAATATATTTTTTACCTCCAGCCTCAGAGAACACGGGATTGCCAAAGTAGGCTTTCTCTATACTATTAATTCCAGACCCGCCTAAGTTTCCTGTGTATTCCTCGCCAGCATTAGAAAACCATATTTTAGTACCGTCTGGTGATATTTGTTTAATTATAGGGAACTGATATCCTTGTTCGGCTAAACTATCTATCCATGTAGATGTTGCCACACCTTTACTTAAATCAGGGTCTTTAAATTTAGAAGTTTCTAAGTTAGCTATTCTTTCAGGAACATCTGTCACAGCGTTTTCAATAGGCACTTCTTTTGAGCCTTCATCTTCTGGAGTCTCATCTTTAGGCATATCTTCTGTGCCTTCTTCTGGAGGGAGTCCTCCTTCTCCTCCTTCTGGAGCCGCATCCATCTGAGCTTGCTGTGCTTCCATCATAGCCGATTGTTGAGCAGCTTGTTGTTCAGCAGCTTCTAATTGAAGTGCTTGTTGTTCAGCTTGAATTTTAGCAGTAGGTACAGGGTCTCCTGATACTACAAAGTCTAATTCATCAATCTTTAATTTATTACCATTCAGAGCTACATCAAATCCCATGTTCAACATTTGATTTGCTATAGCCGCTCTCTGTTGTGATTGTGCAATTCTAGTTGCTTCTGCTTTTTCTTCAGGGTTAGGTAACACCATTTTGTAATCGGTAATACCAAAGTTATCTATTATAGCCCCAAATATTTTTTCCATAATCTGTCTTTGGTCTCTTTCAACAACCCTACTCATCACTGTTAATTGTAAAGTTTGTTGTGTTAAACCACCAAATGAATCAGGTGCTCCTTGGAAAACTGGGGACACACCGTATATAGCAGATACTCTTTCTCGTATTTCTGCTCTTACTGGTAAGTAATCCATCTCTTGTAGTGTGTGGAATAGTCTTACCATGTCAACTCTACCTCTATTAGTTCTAGAAGATACAGCAATCATTGGAATATAGTTAGGGTCTTGCCGTGTTTTAGCAGCAAGTGACTCTCGTTCTCTTTTTAAACTTTCAGGGTCATCTGTAGTTACCATTACCATAGACGCAGGCATTTTTCTTTCAAAGAAATATCTGTATAAGTTTCTATCCATACCAATTAAGGTAAGTGCTTTTTCAAATATTGTTAAAATAGGTGACCAACCATACGTTTCAGTTGGATTAAATTTAGATAAGTGAACAATTTCAGTGTCTAAAAAGTAATGTACCTCTGTTCTGTATAAATATCTGTACATTGCAGGTTGCATGTCAAGGTCACATTTTTCTTCAGGGCAAGTTTCTGGAGATTCTTTTATTTGTTCTCTGTGTATTGGGCAGAAAAAGTGAGAGTTTTTAGGTAAACCTGTTTCATCTAAGTCAAATTCTATAAGTGCGGGGTTAATTCTTCTAATCTCTGTCACTCTAGAACTTAATTTACCATCTCCATCATCATGATATTCTTTTGAAAAATACAAGAAAGCATCGTCAACTGTGTTCAAGTCCCAGTGAAACTGTCTTAGAACTTCTTCAAGTCCTTGGTCAAATACGTTACAATCATCTAAAAATTGTTTTATTCTATCTAGTTGGCTTTCATCAGGGTCTTCTTTTATAGGTTCAAAATCTATACCTCTTCTGAATACTTCCCCAGTAATGTGCATTATAGGGGCTCTTAATTCTTCACAAGTGTAAGCTACAGTCTGTAAATCTTGAATAAGTTGTTTTCTATATGCAAGTTGATTTCTTACATAAGTGTTTACTATGTAATCAACACCAAATGTGGGTCCAGTACCTGTATCTCCAGCAGCTTTGCTCAACTCCATCATGTCGCCAAACATATCTATTTGAGACCCAAGTTTCCCCATTGACTTAGCCATCTCAGGAACTTCTGGAAGGTAATCTCCTAATTTCATATATCCTATTCCTCAGTTACTTCAACACTATCTATAGCTACTATCTTCGCTATCGTGTTTATTGCATGTTGTTTCAACCCCGCTTTTTCCTCGTGTGTAACTGTAGCAGCAGGGGTAGTTTCAATTTGTATTTTTAGTCTATCGTTTTCTTCTTTTAGTTCAGCTACTTGGTCTGCTAAAGCATCATTTTCGATTAGGGCAGCGTTTTGTAACACCCCTAATCTTGTTGCTTCTCTAACTAAAGCTAAGAATCCACCTTCTGATAAAATAGTTACCGCTTCACTTGCGTCATTTATTTCATCTTCTGGGTCTAACTTAGTTAAATCCTCATGCCAAGTATCTAATATTCTCCAAGTTCCAGCACTGTCTTTTTGTGCGACATACTGTTCTTGTCTATCTCTTAACATATTACCTATAGGCATATCTTTTCTCCTACTATTATTATACTATTTTTTGCTAAAACTGTGAATTTATGCTATATGACAAGCACTCCACCCGCAAGTTTTACATGTCTTACAACCAGACTCCATAACTATGTTAGGTTCTACACAACAATCTGCTTCTTCTATTTCTTGAAAAAAGTTAAGTTGTTCTTCTGTCTCAGATGGTGTAGTCTCATCTGATTTGTGTGCAGTTACTAATACTTCTTTATCTCTACTACCAGCTCTATATACTGTAATTCCTTTACATTTTGTCTTCCAAGCTAGCATATAAGTTGTGTACACATCTTCTATTGTAGCATCATTTGCAAAATTTATCGTCTTAGATATTCCAGAGTCACAATGTTCTTGGAAAGCTGCTTGCATCCCAACGTGTGCTTCAGGAGATATCTCAGGTGCTGTAGTGTATATTTCTTTTATTTCATCAGGCACTTCAGGTCTATCTTTTAATTGTCCCCCGTCAGATAAGTATTCCATCAACTCATCTGAATAGAAACCCATTTCTTTAGCATCTTGTTCAAAGTATTTATTCACATAGTAAAGTGTTTCACCTTCTAATATGTTCATCTTTCTATAAGCTAAAGAGAACAATGGTTCTACTCCACTAGATGCGTCAGCAAACATAGAGATAGTTCCTGTAGGTGCAACAGTTAATCTGCATGCATTCCTATATTTTTCATCCTCACCGTAATCACTGTTATCCCATGCTGGAAAAGTTCCTCTTTCTTCTGCCAAATCTTTAGATGCTTTATCTGCATGTGTCTTTAAGAACCTCATTATATCAGAACCTATCTTCCTACCTTCTTTAGAACCATAAGAAACTCTAAGTTGTGTAAGCATGTCCGCAAATCCCATAATACCTAAACCTATTTTTCTTGTAGCTTTAGTCATTTTTTCTATTTCTGGAGTTGCATATTTATTAGCATCAATTACATTATCTAAAAATCTTGTAGCTGTTGTAATTGTACTTCGTAATCCGTCCCAGTTAATGTAAGGTCTTACTTCTTTAGTGTATACGAAGTTAGCTAAGTTAATAGAACCTAAATTACACGATTCATTTCCTAATAATGGTTGTTCCCCACATGGATTTGTCGCAATCATTTCACCATATTCTTCTGTAACATGATTGTCTTTATTCACTTCATCTAGGAAAATCATACCGGGCTCGCCGTTTCTCCACGCACCGTATACCATTTTATCAAATACTTCTTTTGCGTTTAACTCACCGACCACTTGTTTACTCTTTGGATTTATTAGTGGGTAATTAAGATTAGCTTCTACGGCTTTCATAAAGTTAGAGTCTACACCTACTGATATGTTGAAGTTATGTATTTCACCCTCTACTTTTTTGCAGTCAATAAACTCTAATATATCTGGATGGTAGACTGACATTACTGCCATGTTTGCCCCATCTCTTTTACCACCTTGAGTAATCATGGATGATACTCTAGATAGTGTCTGTAACACTTGTATTGGACCGCAAGCAATACCATGAGTTGTCTTTATCTTATCGCCTCTTGGACGTAACTTACTTAGGGCAAAGCCCGTCCCACCACCAAACTTTTGTACCATAGCTATGTCATGAGCTGCCTTCATAATGTCTTCCATACTATCTTCTAAAGGTAGTACAAAACACGCAGACAATGTGCCTTGTTTTGTGCCAGCGTTCATGAGTGTCGGAGAGTTAGGTATAAAGTTTAACTCGGTCATCATATCATAAAATTCTTTTGTCGTTAATTCTACATCTGCATCTGACTTTCCATATAATTTTTCAGAAGATGCTATAGCTTTAGCTACTCTTTCTAATAATGTATTTGCGTTTTCTTCAGGTTCACCTGATTCGTCTTTTAAATAATATCTCTTTGACGCTACTGTTTCTGCTTGTTGTGTTAACGTGACCAAAATGAACCTCCTATGGTTACTACGATTTTTTATAATTACAATAAAGACACAAACCCCTAGCAGGCACCCACAATGAGGGACCACAGAAGTCCTCTGTACAATTTGGGTTGGGTGCTTGTAAGTTTTTGCTACTATCATTATACACGTTTTTATCAAAATCGATTAACTTTTCTGGCTTATTTTTGTCCATATTTTGATATTTTAGTGATGGTTCCACATCGTGTACGAACTCTTGCAAATCACCTACAGCTTGCATGCTATAAATGCCTGTTTCATACGCAGCTTGTAAAGCCATTGCAATAGAGAAAAAAGCGTCTCCGTGACCCATTGGAGTCTCTGGGGCTTTCAATTCATTATTAACTGAAAGTATCTGTTGTCTTTGTCTAGTGTCTCTAATTAAAAATAAATTACCTGAATGAACATACTGTTCAAAGATATGTGCCATATTGTTTTTAGACTTCAAACTAAATGATAGTGGATGCCATTTTCTATCTAAACCCCTATCCTCTAACTCACCTCTTGTGTTATCTATATAACCCTTTGTCAACCCAAAGTTTTCAGCCGCTTCATTTAAATATTCTATTTGTTCTGAATAGTCCCAACCATCTAACCATGATTGATGTATCTGTTCTACTTTTTCACCTTTACGTTTAAATATCACTAGATGTGACGGGTGTCTTTTTTTACCCACGTCAAACCCTGCAAATACATCTTCATCTTCTTCAAAATCATGTTTTACAGTTGTAGGAAAAGACCTTAAGTTATCATCTTCACACTTTTCTATATCTTCAGAATCAAAATATGCTTCAGTATTAAAGTGTGGTTGCAGTAAAAACTCTGACGCAAATGACTTAGGTTTAGCTTTTTGTTGTTCTAATAACCATTCTTCACTATATAACTCTGGCATTAATACTCTTCTACCCGGTTCAGGGTCAAGTGCTGGCATCTTTCTTGTTACAAATCGGTCATCCTTTTCTAATATAGTAAGTAAATCTCCGGGCATCATAGGTGTACCAACAATTACTACTGGTACTCCCTTATTAGGTATGAAAAGCGATTCAGTCAAAAAGTGGTCTTCAATCTTATTCATTTGCCCTAATGCAAGAGGGCTTTCAGGGTCTTTCAAAATGTCGTCTGCAATTAATGCTCCATTAACGTGCATACCTCTTTTGAATGAAAACAATCCTCCATGTAAAATTTCAGCACTGCCACCATTACCTGTGTCATATCTAAATGTAAAATCAGCTTTTGGGGCTCTGTTAGTCATCATATCTTTCAATAAAGGATTACGGTTTACTTCTTTGTTTATTTCAGATATGTGATACTTAGCCATAGTATCACTATAAGATAAATATAATATATTCGCACTGCCTTGAATTTTTAAACTTCTCCAAATACTAAAAGCGTGTCCTAATATAGTAGATTTAAAGTGTGCTCTTGGTAATATAGCTAAATAGTTAAGACCATCTTCAATACACTTTTCAACTTCTTCAGTTAATTTACCCACATGCCATGCTTGAAAATATTCTGGATGCTCAAATCCTTGAGACCATATATCCCTAGTAAACTCCCAAAAACTACCTACTTTATATTTATTACTTTTTTCTAGTTTTTCTGCAAGTAGTTCAAACGCTTTTTCATATGTTGTTAATTCGTCA
>Ga0208159_1000206_pt1 | contig 24689 bp, 10 predicted proteins | sample 9_EtaG_FD_184082 | JGI IMG/M metagenome (GOLD analysis project Ga0208159, IMG submission 184082) | Marine viral communities from the Subarctic Pacific Ocean - 9_ETSP_OMZ_AT15188 metaG (SPAdes) (version 2) | ecosystem: Environmental > Aquatic > Marine > Oceanic | place: Pacific Ocean | collected... | reverse complement strand
ACCAAAAACTCTTAAAGTAGTACATGAACCGTCATCTGTATCAGCTAGAGGATTAAACTCTAAATACATCGGATCCATGCACCCCATGACGGGTGGACAACCATCAGATACAAATACATGTATTGAGTCATTACCAAAAGCTGGATCATCACCATATACTAAAGTATCATTACATTGTATAACGTAGTATGAACCATCTAAACCACCCCAAAGCGCGCCATTTAAACCATCACCATATGAATCATATATAATAAACGTTAAATCACCTTCTGGCAAACATCTTTGCTCCACTACTGAAGCATAATCAGGTTGAGAACCATAACCATATCCAGATGTTAATAACGCGCCAGATGTGTCGTAAATACCCCAACTAGTTTCACTTTGATATTGATCTAAATTTATTACAATAGTAGTTTGTACACAGTTTGGTTGTGCAAAAGTTATTATTGGTAATAAAAATAAAAAGATTAATTTTTTCATGTGACAATAGTATATTTATTTAATTACTTGTTTTTTTACTTATTTACTTATATTATAAAAAACCAGGTATTCTTTCACCTTTTTTATAAATTTTCTTATTAGTTTTCTTTATTTGCTCTTTAACTTCTTTTATTTCTTTATCTTCAATACCAAGCTCCCACTTACTCCAACCTAAAGCAAGCGCAAGTCTTTGCCACCAAGCATTTTCACTATCTAAAGCAGTTCTTACGTTTTCAACTTTTCTAAGTAATCTAGCTACAGGTACATTTGTTAAACCTTCAACTAAATTACCATAAGCATCCCACATAGGATTATCAATATCAAACGTGTCCATTTCAGGTATTACTTTTTTATTATATTCCATAGTTTTTTCAAAACTATCTAATTTTCTAAGCTTAATACCTACTGGTGGTGATAATTGTAACAACTCATCACTTATAACGCCTAGCTGTTTACCCCAGCCTTTTTCTTGTTGTTCACCGTATTTTATAACTGCATTTTTTAAAACAGATATTATAGCGCCTCCAACACCGCTACCTCTTAATATACTGTCTATACTACCGTTTAATAATCTTTGTTTTTTATTTTTAAAGAACTTTTCATTTTTTGCATCTTCTTCTTGATCATCTTCAAAAGCCATAGCAAATAAAGCGCTTTGTAAACCATAGAATATTAAGTTTTGCACAGCACCATAATATATTATTCTAGATATATTAGACATGTCACTTTGTACTTGCGTGTTATATGGTGGCGTTTTTCTTCTATTAATTAAATCTGAACCAGCTTTTTTAATCAACCTAACATACTGAGATGTTACATTTTGAAAAGCTAATATCATACGACCAAGAACAGATGCTTGTTGTTGAGATATCATATCAGGTCTAGCCGACTGCTGCGTAGCTTCTGCTACAGCTTGAAAATCTTCAAAAGCTTTTGTTTCTGCTTCTTTTTGTGACAAGCCTTGTGACTTGTATGTATTAACTCTATTACGATACATGCTAGCGCCACCTAGTGCAATAGCAAAACTATCAGCCATTTGCGTAGGTAAAAAACCTTTTTGTAGTATATAAGCTATAGCTGCTCTAACAGGTTCTTTTGATTTAGCAACAGCGCTTGCTATTTCAGCTCCATTAACATCAAACCCAACACCTGATCTTCTCTGTTTTAAATAATCCGAATTAAATAACATTGAAAAGTCTGACCAAAATTGCTTTTGATCTGCAAATCTAGCTGCTGCTTTAAATATATTGTTGTCAGCAAAATTTATAAAGTTAACCGTAGATAACGTTTGTAGTACAGCTGATCTAGCATTAAAAAACATTGTAGCGCCAATAGATCCATTTAAATAATCTAAAAATGAATTAACTTGCCTACTACCGCTTTGTCTATTAACGCCAGTTTTAATTCTACTTAACATATCTTTTAAAGCTTCAACAAAGTTATCACCAAACTCAGCTCTAATTTTATTTATATTTTCATCTGAAAATATTATATCAGCATTTTCAATAAACTCTGCAAAAAACTTTTTTCTACCAACTCTACCTGTAGCATCAGCTAAATCTTGTCTTATATCACTAGCTATCCAATGTTCACCTGGCTCTACATAGCCTTCTTCTATTCTTGATATTTTACCAGTTTTATCAGCAAAAGATTTTAGTTCTTGATCTGAATTTACAAGATCAATAAGTTTTTGTTTATCAGTTTTAGTTAATCCTGGTATATCAAAACCAGCTTTATCCCATAAATAAACTCTTACAGCATCACCATATGTAAAATCATTATCAGGCGTTTTTTGTATTAATTTTTTACGCACATCGGGCATTTGCTTTATTAAATTTCTATAATCGTTAGCTATAGTTTGTTTAGCTTGGTTTAATTCTCTATAAGCTCTGTTTAATGGTTTAATTAAAGCTTTTTCAAAAAAGTCTCTATGCTTATTGCCTTTTTCACCTTTACCTACAAAGTTATATAATAAACCTACAAAATCTTCGTGTGATGGTGGTACAAAAAACCTAAACCTACCTTTACCACTACCACGTTTTCTAGCTTTAGCATCTGAAAAACGTTTTTTAGAATCAATACCAGTAACGTCTTCTAATATATTATTAAAATCTTTATTCATTGATTTACTAAACTTAACTTTAGCCTGTACAACTTTTGATTTAATATCTAGTTGATCTAATACGTTTTTAACGGCTTTAACGTTAGGTAAAGCATCATCAACAAAATACATATCATTATAACCTTCTGCAAACTTTTCAAGCATCCACATAGCTTTTGCTTCACCAGTACTATTACCTAGTCCAGTAATATTTTTTAGCGGTATATTAATGCCTTTTGATTTTAACCAACCGTGTATTGCTTCTGCGCTTTGAGATGGTCTAGCCGTTAATACAAAAACGTTACTAGGCCCAAACTTTTTAATTTGATTACGCATTTTTTGTAGTAAAGGTCCTTCAACACCACCACGAACATTTATAAAATCACTAAAATCAAACTCATAACCTTGTTCTGCAAGACTAGATCCTTCTATAGGCCATTGTGCACTACTTATTTTTATAGTATTATTACCTTTTTTAGCTATTATAAAGTTTTCACCTTTATCTATAAGTGTTTCATCAAAATCAAAAGTAGACATACCTCTTGGTGATTTACTGTATTTTATAGGTGTTCTAGCTTTAGCAACTGCTTTACTAGAGTTTGTGCCGTTTGTATTTTTAGTTCTACTAAAACTAACTTCTTCTATGCTTTGTTTAATGCTATCTACAACACCTTTTTTTGTTATATCTGCTTTTGATTCTACAACATCTCTTATATCTAAAAGCGGTCTAATTCTAGATTTTAAAAAAATTTTACCTGGTTTAGTTATAGCAAAATCTAAACCAATACCAACAATTATATTTTTATCTTTTTTTAATTCAAAAAGTGGTATTATATTATTAGGATTTTTTTCATTAAATTTTTGTACAAAATCATTGTGATGACCTTCGTCTATTAATTGATATATTTTGTTTTGAAAGATCATAACACCTTGCGTAGACTTTGTTTTTTTATATTTACCGTTTGCATAATGCCAACGAACATATTTATCGTTTACAGCGTGTGTTTCAAAAAATATTTTTTTAAATGGTTGTATTGCTAAATACTGCTCATATGCTAAAGGTTTTGAAAAATCTTTTATGAGATCTACATTAAGATCTTTTAAATGTTCATTTATTTTTTTCTGAACTTTATTAGTAATAATATCTCCTATCTCTTCGTCATATGTTTTCTTATCTTTTGTGTTTTCATTAACAGTTGCGTTTAGATTTGGAAAACTAGTACCGTCTTTTGTAAAACTAATATATTGACTAACAGCTTGCGCTAAACCTAATTTTGTTTCAAAACCAAATGTTAAACTACTTTTTGCAAGTCTAACATATATATCGCCTTTAAAACCTTTACCGCTTAATACTTTAAATGTTCTAGGAAAAAATTTTTTAAACATTTTTTCAATCTCCTGCTGATAAGCCATGCCAGCATTTAATTTTTTACCTTTTTTTCTAGCTTCTACTATTTTCTCTAACAAATAATTAAATAATGTATCATCTGTAGGTCTTGAGTATCTTCTATCTATAGTTATAGCGTAAGCTAATTTAGCTATTATATCTTGATCAGATTTAGTTAAAGATTCACCTTGATCTATTATTTTGTTTAAATCTTCGTTTATTTTAATTATAATATCATCTTTTTCAGCTTTAACATTTATATAGTCTTTATTTGCTTCTTGTTTTTCAATTATTTGTTTTAAAATACTAACTACTTTTGCGTCTTTTGCTTTAGATTTTTGTTTAATACCAATTGCTTTACAAAACTTAACACTAGGATCTTTATCTATAGCAGCTGCTAATTCTTGAACATCATTGTCAACTTGAACTTTTTCGTCTACTTTGCTTTTAAATTTTTCGCTTTGCCTAACTTGCATTATAGCATCGTCTATCATTATTTGTTGAAAACGTTTTGCAAAGTTATCTTTTCTAGTACCTTTTAAACCTGATCTTTTACCTGTTTCAGGATTTACTGGTGGTTTATCTGCAAATGCTACAATTTTTTCATCAGTAGGTTTTGTTTTTTCATATAGATTAACAGCTTGACCTTTATCTATTTTATTTAAAGAGTCTTTAGGTAACATGCCTAAATTAACATGATACTCTACTTCTGATTTACTAGTAAGCTGTTTAATAAATTTAAGGCCAAATTGTTCTTTTTCAGGTGCTTCTCTTAACATCTGTACAAGATCAGCTGTTTTAATTTCTTTAATAAAAATATCTTTGTATTCTTTTAAATTATTGATATAATTGCCTTCTGATAATAAGTTTTTAATATTTTTAAATATAGGAGTAAAATTACCTTTAGTTGTATATTCTTTACGAATCATTTCAACTATTTTATCTACTCTTTCATTTACATTTGTAATGTTTTCTGTTTTAGCGTAAGCTGTAATCAAGCTTTTTTCAACTGAATCTAAAATTCTATTATATGTTTCACTACCAGTTTCAATACCAAGTACTTTTCTAAACTTAGAAGTTTTTTGAATACTAGCTTTGGCTTTTTCTGCTTTTTTTCTTGCTTGAGCTGCTGGTGATAAATCTTCTGTTTCAAGCTTTTGCATAGCAACATCTTTGTCTGCTGCAACTTGTACTTTTACTTCACCTTCTTTTGTTGTTTGTCCGACATCAACTGTAGGTGCTTTTTCTTTACCTTTCATTAAAACATTAAAGGCTTGTAAAGATTTGTTACCTATTTGTGGATTTATCCAACCAAATAAACCATTAGGATTTTTTCTTTCAGGTTTATAATTTCTAATATGAGATAATAGCTCTGTATATGTAGTATTTAAAAACGTGTTTTTATTAACATTTATCTCGTCTAGCTTTGTTTTATATTTTTTATATTGACTAAGTATAAGACCATCTAATAAACCTTCTTCTTGTATTCTTCTAGCAGCGCCGTCACCTTCAACAGCCTTCCACATAGTGTTACCGTTTTCGCTTTCTAAATCATCACCAAACTCATTTTTTCTACCTATATCTATTATTTTTTCTTCTTTTTGAGCGTCAGTTAAATCTGTTTTAAAACCAGGTGTAATAGAACCTTTAACATCAGTACCAACCGCAGTTTCACCGGCAACAGCTAAAGCTCTTTCACTAATTTTATTAAACTCTGTTATATTTTTGTTATAATCACGCATAAAGTTATAAGTAGCAATACCACTTGTAAACTCTTTGTTATAACCAAACTTTCTAAATATATTATGTAAAAAATTTCTAATTTTAGTAAACATACTTTCGTCGTATGTTATTTCTTCCTTTACAATACCGTCAGAATATATATTTAACCACTCATCAGTAGTATCTAAGTTTAAGTTTTCATCACCTTTATTTCTTTCGTTTATTATATTTTCTATATAATTAAAAGAATTTTTAGACAACGTCTTTTTAAAATCACCTATAAACTTTCTTTTACCAACATCATCTAAACTATTATAAAACTTCTGCGTAATAGCATGTAAAAGCTCATGGCCACCTACGTTTATTTGTCCTGATTCAATAGCTACAGCTTTGTTTATTATAGCAACATTACCATCAGGTGTTGGAACAAAAAATCCATCAGCATCAGTAACATCTTGATTTGCTATAACATCTTTACCGTATTGATCTTGTAATTTTTTAAAAGCAGCTTGAGCTTCTTCATTGTTTTCAACAGCAAAAGCATCTTTTACATTACCTATTTTTTTACCTTGTTTAAGTAACTCTACAGTAGCTTTAATTACATTTTCATCTTTAGCTTTTTTGACCTCTTGTATTGTAGCTTCATCTCCAGATAATTCTATCATTTTTTCTGCTGCCTCTTGTTTTGCTTTAGCTTTTTCACCAACACCAGTATAGTCATCTCGTATTTGAATATCTGCTTTTGCAATATCAATATCGTCTGCAGTATCAACAAAATCTTTCATTTGCTCATATTTAACAGTTTCACCGTTTAATTTATATGTAGGTTTTTTAGCTGTTAATAATGCCCCACCAACGTTTATAGGTGCAGTAGTAGTACCTGTTATAGCTTCAAAACCTATTTCAGCAGCATCCATTTCTTGACCAGCAACAGCTCTACCACCTATTTCTCCAACACCACCTCCAACAGCTTCAACACCAATACCAGCCGTAGCACCTGCAACAGTAGCTCTTTTAGCTCCTTTAACAGCACCTTTAACAGCAACAGCAGCTTTACCAGCCAAACCACCAGAAAGTCCTTCTACAGCTCCTATAGTTAAACCTCTACCGAAAGCTTTATTTCTTATTTCTTTACCTTCTTTTTCTAGTAAATCTATAATATTTTCATCAGTAAACTCTAAGTTTTTTTCTTTTAATCTAGTTTCTATTAATTCACCAAATGTTAATGCTGCTTCCATTGAAGTAGCTAAACCACCAAAAGAACCTGCAATAGCACCTGCCGCAACACCAAAAGGTGTAAAGGTAGCTGTACCTGCACCTGCACCAGTAGCTGCACCAGCTCCAACAGCTGCTAAAGTAGCTCCAGGTGAGTCTACTAAAGTACCAACTTGTGTACCTATTGACTGAACAAAAAGCTCAGGTAATAGTTTTGGATTTTTACGTACACCTCTAAAAAAAGCAGCCCATGTTTTACCTTCTTTTACATACTGTTTTTGAAACTCTTGCATAGATTCTGAAGCTTGATACGTTTGAGACTCTTCTTGTTTAGCTTTAATAAAGTCTTGTACAGCTTCTTCGTTAATATTAGAAAAGTCTTGAGCCATTAAATTAGTAGCTTCACCAGTTGTACTAGCAGCTTCAAAACCTCTACCAAACCAAGTTTGCTCAAACCAACTTATAGACTCATCTTCTTTTATTTTTTCTTCATCGCTTTTTATAACTGTAAAGTTATGTTTTTTAACATAATCATCTACACTTAGACCAGAGTTTGCAGCAGCATTAACTACTCGCTCTTCGCTTATAGGCATGTCATTGTATAAATATTTAGTCATATATTATCTTTTGTATTAAATATTATTGAGCTTCTACAAACTTTTGTATATCATCTATCAATGTTGCTAAATTTTGTTCGTATATTAAACGTCCACCAGGCTCAAATTTATTATTAGCAGTATTATAAACTAAACCACTAGTTTCAGCAAGCTCGCCAGTCGCAGCTGTGTTTAAATTATAAGTATCACCAAAACCAAGAGCAATCGATCCACCTCCAAGTGGGTATTTTTTGTTATTAAACATGATAGTGTTTTTTTCTTTAAATCTTCCTTTTGTAGCTTTTAAATTTTCCTCTTTTTCCTCTGGTATACTTCCAGTTGCTTCTTGTAATATTTGATTAATATTTTCTATTACACTATCTACACTACCAGTCTCTGTATCTGTGGCGGCGCTTAAAATATTTTTTTCTATTTCTTCTAAATCCAATGATTCTTTGTAGAAACCATCATCAACATTTGCTTTCTTTTTTGTTGAACCTGCAAAAACTTTAAACTTATCAGATCTTGTAAATGGAGAAATTTGTTTTCCTTGTACTGCGCTTCCATCTTCTTTAAACTCCCAACCTCCAACTAATTTTAACTGCTCTTTATACAGTTCGTTAAGCATATCGTTACCAGAAATTTGGTTTTTGCCGTCTTCAGTCGACCAACTATTATCTTCGTTTATATTGTAAATTAAACCATCTCCTGGATTTTTTATAGTTCCACTATATAGATCTTGTAGGTAACCGTTTAATATGTTTGTTTCAACACCTCCTGGAAGCTGCATGTTTGCAGCGTAAAATTTATCTTTATCTTTTGGTCCTTTGTTTTGTTGTGAAGCATTTAACATACTTTTACCATAATCAAAAGCATTTTTACCACTTGTTTCTGTTGCCCAGTCAGCCATTACTTGAGCACCAAAAAGAGGGTTGCTCATTATATATTTTTTTATTTTAGTAAAGTTTTCTTTATTTAAAAAATCACTTTCATCAACACCTTTTGGACCACCAACATCAAACTCATCTGGTAAGTTAGCGTTTTCAAGAGCTGTTTTTATTTGATTACCAAGAGAGCTATAAGGATTATTTAAAGCATCATAAAAACTTTCTTTATTAAACTGTCCTTTATATCTTGATAATGTTAGAAAAGCATTTGCAGGACTATCAGCTTTTGCAACCGCTTCGTATATAGTTGTATTAAAAATTCCACTAAATTTATCATAACTAACACCTTTAGTATTACCTGATGTTTGACCTGTAGTATGCGCTGTTTCCCATATTTTTTTAACACTATGATCTTGTACTGGTAATAGTTTTGATATTTGGTTTTGGTCTAACTTTACTTTTTTAGTACCTACATTAACTTCATAAAAAACTTTTCCCTTTTCTATTATTCTTTCAGTTTTAAATTTAGAATCATCTACTTTATTATGAAAGTCAGCTATACCAATTAAAAAATTAGTATTTTCAGTATTAGTATTACCAAATTTACCGTCCATACCACCGATAACATGTTGATCGTTTGCTATAAAAGTTGCTATTTTAACTAGCTCTGTTTCTATAAGAGGTAAGTTTTTTTGAAGAGCATTAAATTCAGAGTTTAAATTTATTTCTGCTTTTTTTCTTTCTTTTTTATCTTTTATTTTACTTAAGCCGTTAAATTGTTCTCTATAGTCTTCTATAATATCGTAATACTGATCTCTTTGTTGGTCAGTATAATTACCTTTTTCTAACTCTTCATAAACAGGTGAAAACTTTTCTTTTAATGCTATTTCATCTTTGTAGAGTGCTTCATAGGTTTCTTTAGCTTCTTTCATTAAATCATCAGCCATAGAAGCGTAATTTTCAGACATAGTTTTATATACACCTGTATAATCTGCTGGTCCTTTTGTTTTACCTTCTACAAAAGCAGCTTGTACTAGCGAAGCATCTGCTCTACCAAATAAACTTCCTGATTTTTTTGCCATATTATTTTACTTTTATTTTGTTAAGAGTTTGGTCCAACATATCCACTTGATGTAAACTTACCTAAATCTATATCGTTGGATAATAAAAATTGACCAGCATCCATAATCATACCAGCGTTTGCTTGTTGCATTTGAACACCCATTTGTTGTGAAGCTAGTAGGTTTTGATTAGCTTGTTGTAAAGCTTGATTAGCACCAGACGCGCTACCGTATTGCATACCTAATAACGTAGCTTGCCTTGACATTTCAGCTTCTTGTAGAGATGCTTCACCACCAGCTTCTATCTGTTCACCAGTTAAAGCTAACATGTTTAGTTTTGATTGTTCTTGTGCTTGTAATAATTGATTTTGTCTTTCTTGTTTTTGTTGATCAGCTATAACGGCGCTAGTAGCAATTTGACCTTGATTTACTAACTGCTGTACAGTAGCGCTTAAACCGCTTGATCCAGCTGTAGTTTGTAATGTATCTAATATGTTAGCTTGTTGTTGATCTAACATCCTTTTTTTAAGCTGTGTTGCTTCTGTGTCTACAGTAAGATCTTCCATTACGTTTTCTTGATTTCTATACATCTCAGCAAAACCTTCAAATGGATTAGTAAACTCCATAGCAGCATATTCTGCTTTCTGTTGATCAAGTTTTGCTTGTTGTTCTTTTTGAAACTCTAGCTGCTGTGCTGCAATTTGAGATGCATTTTCCATTTGCTCTTTTTGCATCCTAGCCGCTTTGTTTTGAGCGTTTACACCCATAACTAAACCAGCTCCTGCTATCATTGTTGATACTGCTCCCATATTATAAATTTTTAACGATTTCATACGATGGTTTTTTATCTACAAACCATCCTAATTTTTTATGTGTATTTATTAAATGTTGGTTTCTACCAACGCTAAACATGTGTTTTACACCCATGTTTTTACAAACTGCTTCTACATTAGTTATTAATGTTTCTATAGCTTGTTTTCTATCTTTATCTTTGTACTTTGGGTTTGATACAACCCACTCTAACTTAGCCCATTTTGAATTTGTTATAAATAAAAAACAACAAACTATTGGTATGCTATTTTTTTCTACCATAAAACCACTTTTTCCATTATCAGGTAAAGATTCTTTTGGCATCACAGGCCATCTCCACCATTTCCACCACCCACATATAGTATTATAATCAGATTCAGTTAAACGTCTGAATACTAATTTATTTTCCATATTTAATTTAATTTAATTATATAAATATAGTCACAGTTTTTACTATTTATTTACTACTTTGTGATACTTCTGAGCTTATAGCAAATATTTCTGATCTATTATTTGTGTCATTATTTCTAAGAGTGACTTCTGCGTAGTAACCATTTAAACTACTATTATTAACTCTTTTATCTTTTGAATACATTAAAAAACCATTAATATTAGTAGGATCTAACGAGGTGTCTACCATTATAAAATTAGGAGCTATATCTAAAATAGGACCTATATATATAGGATTGTTTGCTGTTTGCATTGTATTTGTCACCGATGTTATTACTTGATAAAAAGCAAAATCTCCAACTTGTAAAGAAGGATTGTTAATAGTTGATGTTAATACATGTATTTTTACTTGTGCCATATTGTTTTTTTTAAGATGCTGTTCCAGGTGTTATAAAACTATCTAAATCAATATTAACTGTTAAATCTGCTGGAGGAAAAGAATTTATAGATAAATTACAGTTAGTTAAAGTTAAAGCTTGTGTTGAACCTATAAACGTTAAATCTTCACCGCTAACTAACTCATTATGACCTTGATTTGTAGTTACAGCGCCAGCACTAGAGCTAGGTGTGTTTACGGTAGTGATAGTAGTATTTGTTCTTATGCTATTACCTATTACAGTCACATGATTTCCACCAGCAATACCGTATGTGCCGTTTAAATTAAGACCACCGCTTTCTCCAGCGTTTGCACTTATGTTACCTCTAACTGTTTTAGCTACACTTGTAGCAGACCTAATAACACGACCTCTACCAATAGATGTAGCTACGTCTTGAATAATGCTTGAAGTTAACTCAGTTAAATTATTTATTCTAACATCTAAACCAAAAGCATCGTTAATATTAGCTCGACCTGTTATTCTAAAAGTTAAAGTTACGTTATCAGACAAACTCTGATTATTACCTGTTAAAGTTATTGTTTTATTGTCTACATCTATAGTTTCTATAACAGGTGTTCCACTAACACTATCACTACTATCTTCAGTAAGTGTAGCACCAACAACTAAATTATCTACACTATCTAAAACCATAGTTTTTGAGCTACTAATAGAACCATTTAAAGTATGTGTTTTCTCGCAATAAATACCATTGTCAATATTAAAAACACTAGTAACTCTTAAACCAAAACCATTAGCGTCTGAACTAGTGTTTGTTAAGGTTTTAGCAATATCTAAAACAGTTGGTGTTTGTTTTATTCCTTGAGAACTAGAAGCTGTTAAATTAGCAGATGGTGGATTACTAGCGTAAGTATTAACATTAATTGTTTTAAAAACAACAGTAACAGTAGTATTAGCAACATCATCTATATCTTGACTAAAAACATTTGCATTATTTAAAGTTCTAGCGAAAGTAGTTGAAGAATCTGGATCTGCTATTAAAAGTATTTTATATCCACCGCTTGTGCCAGAAGGAAAATGTATGTTACCAGTAAAAACACTAGATGCTAGCTTTTGTCTTAAAAAATGATTTACGTTAAGACCAAGAGAAGGTGTTTCAAATGTATTTGTTGCAAAATTATAGTATTTTTCAAAAACACTAGAAGAACTAGATTTTTGTATTATTTGCATAATAAACTTAGAACCTATATCACCTGTTATAGTAAAAGGTCTTATTGATTTTAACTCTGTTAATTTAGTTGTATCTATTGTAAATTTATCTATTATATTTTCTTCATTACTAGCTTCAACACTAACATTAGAAGCTTCTGTGTGATCAAAACCAGCCATATATCCAACAGTACCTTGAAAAACATGCGTGTGATAACCTCGCAAACCTACTTGTTGACCGTATGCTAAAGCTTCTTGTATAGTTTGAAATAAAGGAACCTGATCAATATAAGTTAAAATACCTTGCACCTGCTGTGTTGGCAACTGTGTATTTGCTACTCTTTGCGTTGACGTTGTTACTCTATTTTGATTTGTATAATGATAACTCATATTTTATTTTTTTAATATCCACCACTACTAGTTCCTCCATTACTACTACCGTTACCAGTAGGAGGAGGTGTTGTATTTTGTGTACCGTTTCTATTACTATTAGAAATAGGTGTTGCACTATCTATGATAGATATACCTTGAAAACTTAAATCACCAGTATGTTGCGCTATATAATCTTGACTTAAATTACCATCTTTTCTAGTACCTTTTATATAGTTAAACCATTTACCTTCTTTTTCTAAAAATTCATTTACAAAACCTTCTTGCTTGTTTGTTAATATGTTATCTACATACCAACCTGATTTATCTGTTATGTGATAATGTGTTCCGTGTACATCTTGATCTACTTTAGCTTGAGTACCTTCGTAGTTTAAAGTTTTAAAAGATTTTATTGTTGAAGGCTCTGCATTTAACACCGCTGTTACACTAGAGTCGTATTGTACGCCATAAAAGTTATTATAAACATTTTCTGACGCCAAAACATTATGCTGATACAAAGCACCGTCTTTAACAGAAAAATATTTTTTAGATAAACTTAACGCTTGCTCTGGTATAAAAGATTTAAAACTAACCCAACCTTTAACATCTTCACTAAAGCTAACAGTAATAGGTTCAGTGTTTTGAAATGTAAAAGATCTTTGTAATAAAATGTTGTCTATTCTATAATGAGATACACTTGTGTTATCTGAAGGTATTATTACTATATTTTTAACATTAGCTTGATAAGGATTTGTTGAAGTACTACTTCCTATAACTAAAACTTCATCATAACTACCAGACCCTGAAGGAACTTGTATTTCAAAGCCTTGATTACTACTATTGTAATAATATATAATTAAAGGAGCTTGATTGTTGCTTAGCTCTTCATAATCAAATCTTAATCTATAAAGCTCTCCATTATTAAGACGACCTAAAATAAATTGAAACGCACTTACAAAAGGAAAAGCAATATTTGCAAGTGTTGGCGTTACAGCATTATTTGAATTAATTATAATTGAACCGTTATCCCAAACTATATTTTGCTCGTTAAAAGTTGGTTCAAAACCATTAAAAGCCCAATCATCAGCAGAGCTAATAGTACTGGTATATGTAGTTCTATCTGTTGTACTTAAACTTTTTATACTAGCTTTAAAATCACTACCACCACTAGCGTAAAAAGCGTAAAATCCATAATAATTAAACCAACTCCAAGTATTAAGATTATTACCAGGACTAGATTCTAAAGTAGCAGCAGAGCTAGTATTACTTATTTCTTCAAAGCCATTGCCAGCATCTAACTCTAAACTCCAAGAATTACCATTAGGTAATGTTGTACTATTGTCAAAATTAGCTATAACCCTATAAATACCAGGAGTATCTATATTTCTTACTAAAAAGCCAGGTTTTGAATAAGTCTCGCTTGGTCCTGGATCTGTTACTACAAAACTTCTATATATAAAATTAATGCTACTCATAGTATTAGTGTAGTACTCGTTACCAACTTCAAAAACTATTTCGTAACCATCAAAAGTAGGTTGAGGTGCTTCAGTAAGATTTGTAGCTTTATTGCTGGCTATAGGGTAATTAAACTGCGTGTTAGCATGTTTACCCATAATATATCTAGCGTAAGTAGAACTGTGGTTCCATAGTGTGTTTTCAGATGTATACTGCTGCTGTGGACTGTTATTAATATTTACTTCGTTGTTTTTTACATATTGAACAGGCAAGCTCATCGCGTGATACATTGGGGTGTAAGTTGGATTATTATAATGACCCGTCCAACCTTGACTATATATAACACTACCTACGCTAGGTAAGTCTACAGATGTATTTGCTGGGTAACCACTACCTTGATTCCACAAATCATAACTACCAATATTTTTCAATACTACTTTTTTAATTTTACCTACATAGCCTTCAAAAGCAAGATTAATTTCAGTTGTTTTATGAGGACTAATATTATTCATTATTCTACTGTTTGAATCTACTTTGAATATCGCTCTAAAAACATTACTTTCTTCACTGCTTTGACCTGCTATATAATTAAACTGACCAAATAAATCAGTTGTTCTATCAACTTGTTGTAATTCTAAAGCATCGTAAACACTGAAACCACCGCCAAAATCTTTAGTTATTCCAAAGTGTCCGCTTATATAACCATTGTCACCAGGTGCTAAACCATCAGCAGGTGGATTATCTTTATCAAACGTACCTGTTATAAAAATTTTACCAGTAGGCGATGTAGTTTCATCATAAATAATATCTAGTAAATAATAATGATCAGCTTCAAGCTGTGTACCGCCGTTAGGACTTAAAGCTATTTGACCAATATCAAAAGCATTGTTACTAGATGCTTGATCTATATTTAAATAATCAGTCGATTCAAAACCTCCAGGAGAACCACCAACAGTGTTATTTAAAATTCCAAATGTATTCAAACTATATATTACAGCAACATCACTAGGTGCATAAGAGTTAGGGTCTACAGGCGTAGCAGGTGGTGTATACCAAGAATAATTTGTTGGACCACCACCGCTACCAGAATCTGATCCAGGTGAAGACGCAGGCCCATATGTATAAGGACCTATACCTAAAGTAGAAAACGAGCTCCATAATCCGTGCCAATCCGTAAGTTGAAATCCAGACGTGCCACTAATTCCATAAGAAACAGTAGCAAAACCTGGTACTGGCGCGGGTGGAACGTCAAATAATTCAGGTGTTACAGTATCATCTGCTTGTTGAAAATGCCCTTGTGGTATTGGTTCGTATTCATTAATATAAACCGTAACGCTAGGCGTATCTTGAGTTATTATTTGCGGTACTGTTGCATCTGATAAATCTAAAGGCCAAGTTGAATTTGTAGAATTATTAAAATTAGTATTTTCTATTATTTCAGGATTAGGCGTAGTATTAGGCTCATCTTGTATTCCAAAGCCTTCGCTTAAATAAGAGTTGCTAATTAAATTATTAATATTAAAATCAGAGTTTGTTAGTGTTATATTGTAATCTTCACTATAACTATCGTAGCTACCTATTAAAACATTAAACAATGGTAAATGATCTCTAAACCAATCTTTCATACCAGCTTCTGATATAGGCGTTATACCATCTCTTGATAATCTTAACACTGCTCCTCGTTGTTTATCTGTAAAATAAGCTCTATAAGATTCGCTAGCAAAAGACTCTGGATTTGTAGATATACCATAATTACCAACAAAAGGAGTTGCGTCGCCTAAAACGTTTGTAGATGATATAAGCTGAGGTTTACCGTCAGCGTTAAACAAGGCATCTTTATTAGAAGTTATACTAACAACTCTATCTTCACAAAAAGCAACTAAACTAATTCTTCTTTGAAAAAGTTTTTGTATACTTCCATATGTAGGATTTAAATCTTTTGTTATTTTATCACCAATTACAAATTGATTTAAATTATTAATACTAGAGGTAGAGTTATAAATACCAGAATATATTAAACCATGCTTTCTATTTTCTTCAGCATAAGGCTCGTTTAAAACAGCAGAAGCCCTAGCACCGTTAATAATTTGCATTTTATTAAACTCGTCTCTAATTCTATTAGATTCTATACCATTACCAAAGCTAAAGCAATTATACCAGTTTAGCCCAAAGTCAAAACTTCTTTGAGATATCACAACAAATTGATTTACAAGATTAACTGTTTGATCTATAGTAGAATCTATTGCTAAAAACATAGTATAACTACCATCGTCTCTAATACATCTTAACATACAAGTAGTTCCTGATATAGGATCTGGATCTGCATAAGTTATAACACTACCACTTTGGTCAAACTGATTAAAACCAGTTGTCTCTAAAACAAGTCCACCATTTACGTTTTCACTATAGCCAGTTATGTTACACTCTGATAACGTAATTTGACCATCTAAAGAACCTATTCTATTTAAAGCCTCTACTCTACAACCTACAGGTGCATAAAGCTCTGCAGTATTAACGTTTAGTTGCGTAGGTATAGCGCTACTAGCTTCGTAATAAACTTCTAAATTTTTGTTTTCTCTAGGTTCTGTTTCCCATATAGCTGCATTATTAGATATTTTTCCTCTAGCTATACCAGGAGCATAGTTTACAAACTCCATTTGTGCAGTATTATTTTCAGCAACTATACCAGAACCACTTGAATTAGCATCTACTGGATTATAAGCTTGAGCAGTAGGATTTAAAGGATTATCGTTTTCATCTACTAATTCTAATATGTATACAACACGACGATTATTTGCTTTACCAAAGTTTTTTATTTTTGTTTCTAACTCATTTGTTTTTGTTGCTAAATTTCCACTATTGTTTTCTTTAGCTTTAGCCCAAGCAACCGCAGCTTCTTCAACACTATCTCCACGTGGTTCCATATAAGTATCATCACTAAAATCTGATGCTGCTAAAAAGCTATCGCTACTAGTAACAAAAGATTTTTTAACATATCTTCTTTTCCATGGAGTGTGATTATACAAAAACTTTTTAGTTATACTTTTTATAGTGTAAATAACATTGTCAGGATCATCTTTAAATCTAAATCTAGATCTTGGAAAAAATAATTGAACCAAAAACTCTTGTATTTTACCGTTTGAATCTCCGTTTATATTTTCAGTTGGTTTCCACTGAGTATCATGTAAATCTACATGAGCAGCACTATAACCAATATCTAAGCTATTAGCACTAGATGTTGCTGCAAAACCACGTTTCACGGTACTAGATTCACACTCTATTACTTGTGGTGAGTCCCAGTCAGGTGTGCTTTTAAATTCCCAGCCATTATCTAAACCATCTTTTCTATCTTTTGTAAATACACCACCACCATGTATACCTTGTAAATAAGCACCTATACAATTAGGGCCTTGTATTTCAGCGCTTGAAAGATCTAAATTATCAGGTACTAAATCTTTACCAGGACCTAAAAAAGATAAGTGCATAAAAACTCTACCTTGATTAGGGTGTTTGTAAGTGTTGTCATTATCGTAAACTTCTGAATTAGTAGGATTAACGCCACTTTGAGGAAAATCAACCCATGATTTAAAGCCGTTAGTATGATCTACGGTGCTAACGAAAATCCCTTCCATACTGTTTACTATTCTCTTTGGATCAAACGTAAAGCTAGGATTAATACCTGGATTAATAGATCCAACAGAAGCAGATGTTCTAACCGGCACTATATAATCATTCCAATCACTCCAGTCTGGGCTAGATGTTAAGTCTGGATGGTTTACATTAACAGATGCTGATGCGGTTCTGGCACCATTAGAAAACTGTCCATACGCGCCAGTAGTAGAAATTTGACTAGTTGGAGCAGGTGGAATGGTATTACCACCTGAAAAAACATATCCAACGCTAGCATCTTTAGCAAAAGGGTACCATCTATAACTAGGACTTATAGCATTAGGTGCGTAAAAACCATTAGGCGCTGGACTTGAAACACCTATAAGACCTCCAATATTATTATAACCAAAAGCGCCGTTCCAGCTTGAGGAAGTGCTACCATTAAGAGAGTTCATGGATGCTGTAAAATTAAGATTATCTGTGTTAGTACCTGCTGAAGGATTTTCTACCGCACCAGTTATAGTGTTTAATCTAACATAATCAAAATAGTTATAACTTACAGGATTACCTTGTCTCAAAAAAGCACCGATATACGGATTTATTCCATACCAAAACCAATGATTAGTATTTACCGGAGAAGTTAATTCGTTTGTCCACTCTGCATAAGTATAAAAACTTCCATAACCACCAACAGATTGACCGATGATAACATCTTGAGCGTACCTAGCATATCTTTGACTCATTCTAGCTTGACCAGCAACAAAGTACATATTATCAATAAAAAAAGCATCAGTAGTACCACTAGATGTAACATGAGAATATAAAGCGTTCCATTTTGTTTGAGTATTTGTTATACCAGTATGTAACACCTGTCCGTTTATAGTAGCATCTGCTGTGCTATTATATGACGTAGTGGAAGGGCTTACGTTTACTATTTTATTTTTTTCGTCTCTACTTGTATTGTCAACTTCGTTTAACCAATACTTCATTTTAGCAGAAGCAACAGATCTATAATTTTGTGTTATATTTTCAATAATATCTCTAACACCATCAATAACATAATCAAATATTATTTTAACAAAAAATCTACCAGAAAATTGATCTAGCTCTTTTTTTTGTTTTCTAAAAATATTAAAAATAATATCAGAATCAATAATACTACTTCCGCTATCAGCTAAAGCGGCATCATCACTTGTTATTTTCTTTTGTAATTTAATCCTGTAACTAGTAGTATCAGTTGTAAATATAGATCTTACTCTATAATCTTTTGAATATTCTTTTGATCCATCTGGATTAATTTTATACCAAGATACAAACATGTCTTGTGTATTAGCTGTTTTCTCATCTTCAAAACCTTCTCTAGGGCCAAGAACACCACCAGCACCAACAGTTAAATTATGAAAATTAGAATAATCTACTACTAATGTACTTGTTTCGTCTATAATACTAAAACCAGGTTCATCTAATATAGAACTTAAATTACCTGTATCATTAGAAATACCAGCTAAATCATGAAACTCATAACTAATAGATTCTGGAGCTTCATTTACAACGTCAATTATTTTAAATTTATTATTATTTGTTTCTTGCCCATCTATAGATTCGTTTAATATTTTTTTAAGTATTAAATGATCTTCTATATCTATTTTACTTCTATCTGAAGAAAAGAAAGAAATCCAAATATGATCTGGCGCTACACTTCTATCTTGTTCATCTTGCGATGTAGGTACATAAGCTTTATCCATTATAAGATTATAATACTCTGTAGAAGTTTCTTTTATGTAAAATTTAAAGTAACTAGCAAAGCTAGGATATTCTGATGTTATTTGCGCTTTTAAACTTGAACTACTACTAGCGTTAAAATCACCAGCTCCGTTTTGCCAAGGTATCGAAACAGCAGCTTCAGAATATGTAAAAACAGGCGTTTCTCTACCATACTCATCACCAAAAACTACACCTACTTGATAATTTCTTAATGATTTTAAAGATTTTTGTGGAGAAAAATCAAAGGTTGTATTATTTATTCTAGTTTCATAATCTGCTAATATTTTTATAGAATCAACACCCATGTCATAGCCTTGTGTGTAATTAGCATAAACTAATCTATTACCAGTTATTTCTTGAGCTAAAGCTTTTTTTGGCACAGTATCAAAAACTCTGATAAATTGATTTTCTGGTAAAGCAGCATAAATATTTTCTGTAACTATAGTATATTTACCTCTATACTCAGAAGTTGTAATATTACTACCTTCATTAAAACCGTTTAAATCCCAATAACCTTCTATATCTTTTTTATTAAGCTTAGCTATAGAGTAAATAACAGGAGAGTTTTCTTGCTTATATAATATCTCTACTTCAACTACACCTCTTGGTATATCAGCTGCAATAAAGTTATATATATCAATAGTATCTATTTTGTTTACCATTGACGCGTTAAAAGGTTCTTTTATACTATAACTATTATTTTTATCATAGTTAACGAAAGCATCATTAGAACTTGTTTTATGTGGATTTGAAACGTATTCAGGATTAAAAACAACGTTTGAAAAAGGACCAAACGCAGAATACTCATTGTCTTGATATTTATATCTAAAAGCAAATCTAGAAAACACCTTTTCAAAAAGAGATGTTTTGCTACTATAACTAGCGTCTAGTAATTTTGTAAAATTAGGTATTGCAATAGGAGCGTTTGTAGGCTTCTTTTTTATTACCGTTATATCTTCTTCTTGAATGTCACCTAAATCATCGTTTAACACAATTAATTTAGTGTGTACTGGTGTTGACAAAGCGTTACCAATTGGAAGTTGAATTGTGCCTTGCTTACAAGTATTTATATTTATTTTTTTAGGCTCACCTTCTCCATCTGTCCAAAAAAGCAAATCATCTATTATATTTATACCAGTTATTATTTTAGAAGGAAATCTAAGAACAGGATTATCAGTGTTAGCATAAGCATCTACAAACACAATACTAGTAGTAGTTCCAACATCAGGTAGGTCTTCTATTTTATACTCTACTATAGCATCAACACCTGTAGCTTGATTTTTAATAAACCAATATAACGTATTGTTTTTTTCATTAGTTATACTACCTACGCATATAAAATCAGCAGGTATAATATCTTCAACTCTAACATTGCTAAGTAAAGTTTGCACTGCTCCAACATCAGAATCTTCTGAAGTAGACACAGTGATATTAAGAGCATCTCTATATTCTCCATTAGGTATTAACCTTTCGTCAAGGTCTTTGTTCATACGACCTTTTAAAAAAGTATTTTTAATCTCTGGCATTTAATTAATGTTTTATTTGTTTAGATTTACCTCTAAATGTTTGGGTAATTTCTTCTAATTTAATGTTAGATAACCTAAGTTTTGCCTGCCTAACAGCTGCAAATTTTTCTTTTTTAAATCTACGCGCTAAATTCTGTCCGTAAGAAGAAGCAGATATTATAGCGTAAGATATACTTCTATACATAGCTTCTTCAGCAAACTTATGTACTTTCATTTCTTCTTCTGTACCTAAGCCATCACTAATATATTTTAATATAATTGTTTTGTCCGCTAAAGAAGAAGAAAAATGTATTAAACCTTTTAATTCATCTATATAAAAACTACCATTAACTTGAGCGTGCTGAGGATCTAGACCATATCTTTCACCTTGGTTTGGCCAATATATATCGTTTTGATAATCTTGATAGTCGTTTATATTATTTTCAGAAGGTTTGTGTGCTTTAAAATTAGTCCAAGTAGTAGAGTCTCCTTCTGTTTGTAGTTTATCTGTTATAGCATCACAAGATATAATTACATCGTCTACTTTATTTTTACTAGAAGCCGCCGTTGTATCTGTAAAACTTTCTATAAAACTTGTTATTAAAACAAATATAGTATTTAATCCACTAACATCTACGTTGGTTATTTCTTTTGTTGATTGTGTTGCTAAACCATCATTGAAAGTTAATAAAGCTCTATCACCATCTTCTGTAAATACATCAAATATACGATCTGTATTGTTTAATGAAGGACCTGCTGTTTTATTAGGATTCGTCACGTCAGGATTATAATTTGCAAAACCAAGTGTACTTATACCAACTCTTAAAGTACCTACGCCTTTACCAGTGCCTGAAGCAGCAGAAATACCTTTTGCTGATAAATCTAAAAAATCTACTGATGCAACATCTATTTCTTGCCAAACAGCATATGCTCTACTTGTTTTACTATTAGTTCCAGGTAAAGGAGAATTACTATTGTGTTCAAATTCTAACTGGTCACCAACAATACCTATTTTATCGTTTCCAAAAGGAAGGTTTTTTGTCCAAGAAGCAGTTGAACCTACTGATATATCATTAGGATCTGAATAATCACTATTTTGAACCAATGTTGAAGATGTATAATTAAAATTATAAGATTTATCTTCGTTTTGTAGTATTTTAAAAGGATTAGAAGTTTTAGAAGTAGGATATAATATATGCTCTATACCAGCGCTATCGCTAAATGCTAGTTTAACGTAATTAACATAATCTTGTGGTAATATCATAGTTAAGCTTGGTGGTAATTCTATTTCTTGAGATTTTATAGATTTAAAAGTGTCGAAAGATAATTCTTGCATTGCTCGTTGAGCGTGGAAAGCTACGTCTAGTCTAGTTGCTTTTTGTATTATTTTGCCTTCACCAACATAGGCAACCATAAATTGATTTATTATATCTTTTAATGAAGTAAATTGATAATTACCATAATCAGATCCTTCATAATATTCTCTTTGTGTAGTGTTTAATAATGCCATTTATTATTGTTTTTCTAATTGAATATTTTTAACTTCTTCAGCTGTAGCTGCCTGAACTAAAGTATTATCTTTTAATAGTATTCCAGATAACTGTAGTATTTTAACAACTAACTTGTTTTGTTCTGACTTTACAAGGCTAAAATCATTGTGGCTAGAAGAAGCAGCATTATACAAAGGCTTATCATTTACTACAATATAAGTCCAATTAACTCTACCAGGCTTAGTAATATAAGATGCTTCATACTCTTTTGTGTTATCTTCTGGTATAAATTTTATTTTATAATTCTCTACATAATAAACAGGTCTATCTAATGTTGCTTTTGTTAATGGAGAGTTTTGCGTTCTTACAACATCAAAAGCATCTATTTCTTCTAAAAGCGTTCCTTCGCCAATGTTATCTCCTTTTTGATAAACTTCAGCTAATCTGTAAAATGAAGGTAAATTTGTTATAAAATCACCGTCGCTTACTGGTTGAGTGAATTTAAAAGGATATAGTTTTTCTTCTATTAAATTAACTTTACTATTATAATCATTATTAAAAGGTAATCTTTTCGCAACGTCTAAGTCATAAAAATATTGTTCGAATATAGAGTTTTGCGCTTGGTTAGCAAACAAGTTAAACTCTTGAGGTGTTATATATCCTCTTTGTTCTTTATTAGCTATTGCTAACACTGTTTGATACACTTCGTTTATCATAATAGTTTTGTTTTGTAGTTACGATCGCCCCGAAGAGCGACCGCTCTACAGTTTGATTAATTTAATCGTTTTTCTATATTTGCATATATTTCCATACCTTCATCAGTTTTAAACCAATGCGCCAAAGCAGTGTATGGATGCTCGTCAAATGGTACTGTCATTATAGCTCTATCATTAGATCCCCATAAAAAGTTTCTTTGATCTTGAGATAATTTAATAATACCAAGTTCTACAGCTTTAATACCAAAATTTCTAAGCTGAACATTGTCGTCAGCAGCTAATTCTAAGAACAAAGCAGGATTATTTCTAGCAAATACTAGTAAATCTCTTTTAAGCTCTTTAGAACTCATCTTAGATACCTCAGAACCTTTTTCTACACGTATAATAGCTTCAGCTAAATCTATATCCATATCTCTAGCTATAACTATTGCGTCAGCTTCTAGTTCTAGTATTTCTATTTCATTAGCAGCTTGTTTAGCTGGTTCAAACTCTACATATAATTTGTTTTTATGAGGATGATATAAAGATAAAAGTTTTTGCAATGTTGTTTTGTTTCTAGGAACTAGTAAAACGCCGTTTCTAAAAACAATATGTTCTAACCTTTGATCACCTTGCATTTCATCTACAAATACTGTTTTTTGATTTGAAGTATATTTTAGTTCTCTTTCATATCCTTTTTCTTCATCGAAATAATATATGTTAGAAGATCTAATAGTATACGATAAAGGTTTTTTACCACCTTTAATAAAATAAGTTCTATCTTTTATTTCCCAACCATCATTTGTAGAAGGATTTTTTGGTTCTACTCTTTTAGGTTTTTTTGTTTCAACAACTGGTGTTTCAACAACAGGTACCTCTACCTCTTGTGTTTTTTGTTTTTTTGCCATAATATAATATATAATAAAATTAATAAAATAAAAGGCCGAGGCCGAAGCCCCGGTCTTTTAAAAATAGTTTACTGCATTAACATAAAGTTGTTAGCACCTTGAGTGATTAAACATCTTTCTGATAAATAGTGAACTTGCATTACGTCTAAACCTGTAGTCGCAGCGCCAACTGAACCAGTAGTCCAAGTTTTCATTCTTCTATCATCAGTTTGTGAAGCTCTAAATCTCACGTGTAAGAAAGGTCTCTTCATGCTTTGTCCAACAGTTTGATCATAAACTGAAGAAGTACCAGCAGGAATCATGACCCCTCTAATAGGATCAACAGTGTTTCTACTGTTTATACCACCTCTTGTAGCTTGATCGTTTAAGTATCTAAAGTCAGACTTATAGAAATCATAAGAACCTCTACGGAATCCAGTGAAACCTAAATTTAACGCCATATCTTCAGAGTTGTTAAATACTCCGTAAGAAGTACCACCAGCCCCGTAAGAGTTTAATGAAGCCAACATATCATCCATAGCTAAGCTAGTTGATCTGTTAACAAACATCATGTACTCTTCAATAGCACCTTGCTTGTCAAACTCAGCAAGTATTGCATCGAACTCAGCTAAATCAGTAGCAGCGTTAACACCAGTTACACC
>Ga0208159_1000205_pt1 | contig 24732 bp, 45 predicted proteins | sample 9_EtaG_FD_184082 | JGI IMG/M metagenome (GOLD analysis project Ga0208159, IMG submission 184082) | Marine viral communities from the Subarctic Pacific Ocean - 9_ETSP_OMZ_AT15188 metaG (SPAdes) (version 2) | ecosystem: Environmental > Aquatic > Marine > Oceanic | place: Pacific Ocean | collected... | reverse complement strand
ATATCTAAGGCATCAAAAACTAAATGGATGCAATCGCTGCTGCCGTATTCATACTTACGACCAATAAGCTGACTACACACTTACTTGCGACGTAAATGGGATGTTGCCAACTTGGTTACGATTTAGCCTGCGGCCAGGAACGTTTGCTTGCACAGCGTCAAGGACAGAATTTAACTTAACTTGTATTGTTGTTTCATTCAAACCGCCAGCAGCGCAAACGCCAAAATACTCATAAAGGGTTTGCTCTACTACAAAAGTCGTAGGATTCCATAGAATCGTCGAAACTTTTGCTACATGGCTTTTTTCTATAGCTGCTATAACAAAATTTCTTGTAATTTGAGTATTTGCAAACTGCAATGTTGCATCTAGATTATCGCCTTGCAATGTAGCGATTGCGCCGCCAAAACCAAAAGGCAAAAAATCAAAACCGGCAACATTTTCGCCCAGTGCATAGTTTTGAAACTTGAACTCATTAAGACCGCCAGATGGCCCGACCTCAAGCAAATGACCGAAAATAAATTCCATTAGATCCGAACCCTACGGCGTACGGCGGGTGAATTTTGCATCGAACCAAGTGCCCTGCGTTCACCTTCACGGGCACCTTGTTGAGCAGCCTGTGCAATGCCAGCCTGGAACTCTGAGGCGGTTACATAGTCAACGCTGTTAATACGTTCTACATTAAAACGCACATCAACAGAACCACCACTACCGCCACCAGCTGCATTTGCGGCTGTCGCGCCTTCATTGTCAGGTATGACACCAGCACCACGCGAGCCGCGTGAATAACGGGCCATACTTTCACGCATTTTGCTTTCGGGAATAACGTACTCAGGCTCACCACCTTCGCCAATAACTGCGCTAGTGGGACCGCTGACGTAACCACCTTCAGCCATTCCAAAACCAGGGATGCCCATGGATTTACCAAGGCCACCGATGCCGGCATTTAGGAACATTCCGCCGACTTGCTTTAAAATTCCGGATAAAGACTCCTTTAATGATTTGCTGCCATCTATTGCGCTTTGAATGGCATCAACAAGACCCGCTTGTATAGTTGAGCCGACGTTTTCAAAAAGTTCCTCTAATTTTTTTGCATCTTGTGCAGCTTTATCATCAAGTTCCTGTTGCTTTCTTTTTTCCTCAGTAATGTTGAAGTTTTCCTGCAGCAAGCCCTGCAGTGCTTTAATTTCTTCGTCTTTCAAGAGCGGAAATTGCTCCGCAATGTCTAACTTTGCAAACTCAAGTTCTTTAAGTTTTCTAGCTTCATCTGTTGCTTGTTTGTCGAGCACATTTTTTCTTTCAAGCTGTTTTGTTAATTTAGCTGCAGCTTCTTGTTGTTTTTCAAGCTCTGTTTTTTTAGGCGCTTGCTGTGTTTGAGGCTTGCTTTTGCTTTTATTTTCTAAAGTTGCAGCTGCTGTTAATGCGCCGTTTGTTTGTTGAATTGCGTTTACAGCTGGTGGCTTGACCCCAGGCTGATCTTGAACGGCACCACCAATTTCTGCCAATGTAGTCACAGCCCCAGTGACTTTTTGAACAACACTTGAAACAGCATTGCCAAGAAAACTTTGAACAGCTTTAAAACCTTTAGCAGCCTGTTCAATGATGAATCTGATTGGAGCTGGCAATGCGTCATACAAATTCGCAAGGGTGCCTCGGATCGTCTCACCAAGCCCTGAAAATACACCTACAACTCCCTCTCTAATAGAGTTGGCTAAAGTAAGAACTCTGCCAATATGAGTAGCAACGCCCCGTCCAATTACCGTAAATAAACCAGTCACCACATCTGTGGCAAAACTGACGGTTTCCATAAATGACTGGAAGGCTTTTTCTAACTCAAAGGCCAAATTAATGTTTTCCCCAAACGGAGCAAGCTCTTGGAAAAATGCTTGAACTCCTGCTACTAATCCACGCACAGGAGCCAACACTAATTTGAGCGCAGCTCCAAAGACTTCGACCGTAACAGCTGCTACCTGAAAAGTACTTTTCAGTAAAAGGCCAAGTTCTGCACCATCTGCAAAGATATTCGTAAACGCTGTTTGCAAGCGTTTCAAGGCACCGTTAATTGTATCGCTAGCCTCAAATGCAGCTTTAGCAGCAGCTCCCTGTGAATTTTTCTGGTTTTCTAGCAACTTATTGAATTTTTCTGTGTCGTTTAGCAAAGCTAAAATTGACGGGCCAGCCTCGGTGCCAAACGCTTTAATTACCGTGCCAGCATCAGCGCCTGATGCTTTAATTTTTTGAAGTGTGCCCGCTAAACCTTCTGAAGCCAAAGTCGAGCTGTTAATTTCAACGCCAAATTTTTTGAATTCATCGCCAACTTTTCCTGCAGCAACTTGCGCAAACGCAGTTTTCAAAGCAGTAAACGTGACCTCTGCGCCTTGACCACCAGCAGTAATCTGCGCTACTGCAGCATTAACCTCTTCTAATGGCACGCCTAAGGCCGCGGCAACTGGCGCAACCTTTGCAATGTTGGCGGCATACTCACCGATGACGATTTTACCGTCGTTTTGAGTTTGGATAAATCCATCAACTAGCTTCCCTGCTTTCTCAGCCTCCAATCCATAAGCGTTTAAAACAGAGGTGGTGGCATCACCAACAGTGTTGATGTCGCTAAATCCACCAGTTGCACCCTGACTTGCAGCTTTTAAAATTCCTGCCGCATCTGCTGCATTAGTAAAACCTGCAGATGCCACGTCATAAGCAGCACCCGTTAACTCGACCACACTGGCTTGACCAGCAAGCTCACGGCTGACACCAGACAAACGCTTGGTCAGTTCATCACTATCAACACCAAGTGACCGAACTTTTGCTTCAGCAAAATCTTGAGAGGCAAGCGTTGAAAACGCAGAGGTCAAAGCTCCGGCTGCTGAAGTTAAAACAGCAATTGGGCCTAAAGCAGCTTTCAAAGCCGTACCAAGTGCCGCAACACCAGGAACTGCGCCTTTTGCTGCTTTACCAAAAAATGCAGTTGCTCCAGCTGCGCCTTTTGCCGCTTTGCCAGCGTTATTTAGTGCCCCTTGCGATCCCTTAGCCGCTTTTTCAAGCGCCTGAACGTCTTTGGCAGTTTTTTTGGCCTCAGCCTGTGGCTGCCTAAAATCAAAATTGGCAGTTAAGACGGTTGCGGCCACGTCTACCGATCAACTCATTACAGCTTACCGCCGTTGGCGTTTGGCGCGATCCATTGCTTTTTGTTCTCGTTCTGATTTCAGCTCGTAGTAAGCAGCAAAATGAACCAGCTCTGCATCGGTCAATTCCGTGCGAAGCCTGCTCACAGTCATTCCAAGTTCGCAGGCCAGAAAAAACTCAAAGTTAAGCCAGCTGTCCTGCGTTATTAGTTTTTTGCTTCTTCAAGATCAGCGTCCTGATTCAAGCTAAACAAAAATAGCTCAAGATCATTAAGCACAGATTCAGGCAACTTACGTTGAAGCTTGGTTGCATCAGCAGCGGCAAAGGCTAATGTCCCGTCCTCTAGCTCTGCCATTTCGCACAGCATCTGAGTCGAAATGTCTAAAGCCTCTTCACTTCCTGCCAGTTGCTGAGCTTTCTTACGGTTGGCGCGAGTGATGGGCTTGAAATACAAATCGAGAATTTTCTCACCCGCTGCATTTTTAAGCTCAAATTTGCGGCGCTGGTTAAGGTCAAATGCCTCAACCAGCAAATCCACAGTGCGCTTGTTAGCAGCCATTCAATAGGTTGAACGAATTGTTCAAACTATAGCCCCATCACTGCAGGTTAGAAGTGATGGTCCCAGAGGTGTTAAAACTGCAACTCACGATAACAAGTTCACCAACAGTCGAAGTGATCTCCATGTCAGTAATAACGCCGCCAAAAGCAACACTGTCAGTTCCGGTTGACGTGCCAGTGGTAAACAACTCAAAACTGGCGTCAGTGGCGTCGTTGACTTTGACGACATCCTCAATGAATGCAGCCTGTCCAGTCGCATCAGGGTCATAAACCAGCTCTACCGAGCCAGTACCAGAGATAAGACCACCAATAAAATTCCGAAAGGTGTCACCGTGAGCGGTGGTTTCATAGGTTTCCTTGGTGATCGTCAAGCTCCAGCTACGGGTGCCGACAACCGTTGCAAGACTGTTAGAACCAGTTTCAAACTGGACTGCGCCTTGTTCTCCGCGAAGGGTGGCCATGGTCAGAGTTCCTCGATGAATTCAAAGGTCACACGGACCTGAGTTTGAAAGTAGCCCTCGGGTGCTGGTGAAGCCAGTGCCTCCGGACCGCTGGGAGCGTCGAAGAAAACCCCCGACACGATGACCCTATTGTAAAGGTCTCGAACGCGCTTTCCAATCACATAATTGGCACCAGAACCGACGCCTTTACCGGAAAAAATGTTGAACAAAGCAAGGCCGACAATTCGGTTTTGAGAATTTGTCGGCAAACCATGGCTCAGATATTGGCTGGCACCGAAACTGACGAGGCATTGGACCCAGGAGCTGTTAGGGGTCGGCTCATAAGCCATGTTGTGAAACACGGCTGGAATGACTGGGCTGCTTGCAAGCTCTGTCGCTAAACGTCCTTCAATTGTCGCTCGAATTGAATTCAGATCTGCAGCTGCCATCAGAACTTACCTTTGGTCTGTGCTTGCTTCACAGCATCGTTGAAACGCTTCTGGGAATCAACCTGCAGTTTTTTGGTGATTATTTCCGGAAAACCGGGCAAAGTGGCTTCTCTTGTTCGGAATTGGCCACCCCATGAAGCTGGCAGGCCTGTTCCCATGCAAACCGGCTCGGCATATTCCAAATTGTTGTGGACGCTATAGACATTCCCGATGGTTTCAGTACCTGGTTGATAGTTGATACCTTCTGGATCTGGGATGCTGTCCCCTTGGGCATCGCCATATTCACCAGGAGGTTTCGGGTTGCCATTTGCGGCATTTTCTCCGATTTGCCAGCTAGCACGAAGCCGCCCAGTTACCGCAGGACTTGCGGTTTTTAGCGACCTGTCAGCTTCAAAAACTGTGCTTTGCGCAAAAAAATTCCCTAATGAGGTCAGGTAGTCCTCAACCTGATCAAATTTGATTTTTTTGGCCACGGTTAAGCCCTCAGGTAAAGGTCATACGAAATGTCTACACCGTTAAGCTCCTCCTTATCAATCTGAATTATTTGATAAACAATGCTGTTGATTACAACACGGTCTTTGGTTTCCGGTGCCGTTGCCACGTCCGCTGCTGAGATCAAAAGCTTTTTGTCACCCGCCTGAATTAACTCATTGGCCTCACGCAGCGCCACTTCACTGACAACACCCTTGATTGCCGTGTCAGATTCAGTTTCTGTAACCGCACCGGTTGTGGTGTTGTAAGTGCCTCCAGTGACAAAGCGGATGGTTACATCCCCACCCAAAACCGCTCCCCCAATAATTGGGGCCAGCTTTGCCGCCAGGATGTCACCGAGAGCCATTAGAGCTTGTAAGCGATTGCAGCACCGCTGGTCAGCTGGATGCTGGTGAACACGCCGTAAATGACGGTACGAGCCACAAAGGTCTCACCATTCAGCGAGTCGCCCGTGTAGCTGTCAGCAGTGATTGCATTGATCACCGTGTCTTCTTTGAACTGAATCGCCCCAAAACGTCCGGTTCTTGCATCTGTTCCGGTGATTGACTCACCTTGGCAGCCCATGTGCATTGGATCAGCTCCGTTTTACAGCGATGTTGCCTGGTCCACCGATTCTAAGGCTGTGGAGATACCTTTCAAACATTGGCGGCACACGATCAGCACCCACTGAGCCGGTCTTGTCAGGAACGACCGAAATGGTGCCGACTTGGATGCTTTTGAAATCTTCTAGGCCGCCAAGACTGATGCCGTCTTTGTTGCTGTGTAAGTAAACCGCTAGCTCAATCTGCGCGTGCTTGATTTGTGGTGGTACTTCTGTATCAGTAAAGAAATCATCGGCAATGCGGAACGGAAACCCCACGGCGTAAGTATTTATGTACGTTGAAGGCTTTCTGACACCCGTTCGAGGCCACTCCAGCGCCTGCGTATCGGTTGCCTTGGACCCTAAAAATCTTTCGCGGTCAAGCCGCTGCGTGGCAGCTGTAAGCGCCCGGTTTCTGCTGTCATCGTTGCCAGTGCTCCATTTAGCGGCATCAGTGCCGAGCACCATTGCTTCCACATAAGCGTCAGCTTCCGCCAACGTCATGTAGCTGTTGGAGCTTGCCCCGCCCGCTGTTGCGACGATTGTTACTGCCATTGGCCTTGCGGGTGGTGGTCTTGGGTTCAGTCTTAGCAGGGGCAGAGGCCGCCGCTTCCGCGGCAGCCTTCTGGTCCCTTAGTCGCTTAAAAGCGAACAAAGCCATCAGCTTGAAGCGCCCTTAAGCGCAACAAAGTTAATGACGATGGCCTCTGAAAGAGACCCGGCAGACACGTTGGAAACGGTCAGGTTGAAAGAACCTGCCGCCATCGTGTTTGCTTGCACCAGATAGCTGCCAGCAGTGCCAGCAGAGCCGTGGCAAGCCACGACAACATCTGTTGCCGCCACTTCACTGTTAGTCACAGCAAAAGTGGCTTCAGCACCTGCCCCTAGGGCCGCGCCGTTCATGGTGATTTGACCGGATGCAGCGTTAAGCGTCACGCCGGTTGTCTTGTTGGTGGCCTGGGTCACAGTGCCGCCAGTGGTCGGGCCAATGAGTTTGCCCGCTGTTGCCTCAAACTTAGATGCCATGGTTAGTTACCTCCTAGGTCAGTCAAGGGAGCTAACAACAGTCGCGCGAACGATACCAATGTTCTTGGTTTCGTACACCTTCGACCAGTTGCCCACGGTTTGCAGTTGAGAGCGAGTCGGGTTGACCGTAGTCACGCCCCACTTGGCACCGATCGGGTGGTAGCAGTACCCGAGCGAAATTGCAAGCGCGTCGGAAAGGGCCAATATGTCACGATCAGTTTCAGTTGTGAGCGCAGTGTGCTCAGAACTGCCGACAGCGCCCTGGTTCATGAAATAAACGGCATACTCCGTGGAAGCGCCGCTGCCTGTGGTTTGAACGTCATCTGAAACCACGACCCTGAGTCCCATGAAGACCGGGACAGTGGGGTTACCAAAGGCACCCTCAAAAGAACCGCCGCTTGCAGTTGCGCCTGCAGTGGTATCGCCTGCTGCAACGAAGTCAACGGCTCTACGTTCCACGAGCTCGTAATACGTTGCACTGTGCATGACCACAGCGGTCAGCTTGTCGCCCTGGTCGCCTAGAAGATTTTTGGCGCGTGCAACGTGGCTAGGCGTCAGTGAGGTGGGTGAATCGCCAGATTCAGAATCCAGGCACAGGCCAAAGAAGGCGCTGTTGGAATCGTTGGCGTTCAAAGAACCGAACACACCAGACAGGCAGGAGATGAGATCTTTCTGCTTTTGGTGGTTGACGTATTTGGCCATTTTCTGGCCAATGGCTCCAATAGGGTCCGAGCCGGATGCCAAGGCCGCGAGGTCGCGTGCCTCAAACGCCCTGCCTCTGCGAAGCAGCACGCCAATCTGGCGATCTGCCTCGATTTTGCCTGGGGTCAATGACGTGCTGTCGGTCAGCACCTCAAAGTCACCAGAAAGGTTTGCTTTGTAAAAAGGGACGCTCACGAAGTCGCCCGAACCATCGCCGGAAGTATTTAGCTCGGCCATCGGTTGCACCACACCCGACTGCAAAAATGCGTCGGAACGGGTTGATTCCTCGATGACGTAGGGGCTAAATACCTCAGGGATGATCAAGTCTGACCGAAGGGTGGCCATGATCTCCTGAAGTAGTGTTTACGGTGTGGGCATAACCCTGCGGCCGACAGGCATAACCCTCGGACTTGAAAACATATTAACGCTCACGCAAACGTCTTTCAGCCTCGGCTTTGTATTCTTGCCAATTTTCTGGGTGCTTCCTAATAATATCGCCCAAAACTGAATGGTTGATGCCGCGATTAATGCCGCCAGTAGTCAATTCACGCAGCAAATCAGGATCAAGGCCACCGCTTGATGCGCCACGCGCTGCAGGTGCGCCACCCCCTTGAGGCTTAGGAGTCTTCTGCACCCACTCTGGAACGTTATTTCGGGCCCAATCAGCAACAGGAATGCGCTCATAACCATCGACCACCACAGGGCCGCTATTGCCTTGTTGAATTTCTTTGTCCTTCAAATAGTTCCGCATCACCAGATCAGGGTCATGCACAACGTCTGATAAGGCACTGACAGCAGGGGCAGTCAACTCCAGATCTCGAACACGAGCTTCAAGTTCTTTAATGCGCTGATCCTTCTCTGCGCTGGCATCACGGAACTGTTGTTCCATGGCCTGCCTGGCCTCGGTGTACTTGCCTTCTGACTCCAGCTTGCTTTGCTCAGCTTGCTGTTTGAACTTTTTTAGCGACTCGTAATCGTCAGGCACTTCATTGATCAACTCCTTTTTTTGAAGTTTGCCGATCAGCTCGTAGTTTTTCTTTTTGAGCGCCTCTCGCTCAATTTTCAACAAATCAATTTCAGATGTGTTGGCACTTGCTTCAGCAGTCATAGACTCCTGCACTTGTTCTTCAGCCATGAATAACCCATAAGGTTTATTTGATGCTTAGTGTAACTGGCTCAAGACCATTTTTCCCGATTTGCCCAATATGCGGCAGATGTTTTGCCCTTCGCAATGTTTTTTGCGTGGCGTTTTTTAAATGAAGCTCGTTTCGCCTTGTCTGCTGCGCTTTCGCCTTTTCGCGGACGTTTTGTTTTCGCCCCTTGCTGACCAAACCTTATAAGTCGTGGGCTGCCGCCATCATTGATGACCACCGCATGACTTTTGCCACTGGGGTGGTTAGGGGTGCGAATCGGCTTGTCGAAGCCCGCAAACGTATGGCCGCCCCTCTGAATGCTCATTTGCCTTTCTTTGTCATTGCCAAGCGATGCGCCTGTGTAAAGCCCATACCCTCACGCATCTTGCGCTTCATAAAATCCATATGCGCTTTACTGTGACCGTGATCTTTTTGATGCCTTCTAAGGGCATTTTTTTGACGAGTCGTTAGCTTCATTTCTTTTTCTTACGCTTTTTCAACAGATCAGCGTCAGCCGTCCGTGCGCCGCCTTTGCCTGAAACAAAGCTGTTGACTCTGCCCATAGCCCACGCAGCCATCGGCACGTTGCGCGATCCGCTCGACAGATAAGCACCTTGCCCGCGCCTATAGACAGCAGCCAGCTGCCCATAGGTAAAACGCGACTTATCTGCCTTTTTTTTGAGAGCGGCTTTTGTTGCCTCGCTTAGTGGTTTTCTTTTTGGTGCCACCTTGTTTGGTCCTTGAAGCGGAAACGGCTTTGATGTCGATGAACTCGCCGCGCTTGTAAGCGTCGGCGGTGCGCTTTAACTCTCTTGCCTTAGCAGAACGATTTTTAGCACCCGACAGGTACTTCTTGGGCAGGCCAGTGGCCTTGTCCTTTGAAACTCGTCTCCGCTTCTCAGCCATTACTTCTTCTTCTTAGGCTTTTTCTTGCCCGCAGGTTTCTGGGGCTTCATGGGGCCTTTGTAACTAGGCATCAGCTGTCCTCCTGGGATGCTTCTGTTTTAGCCGCTTTTTTCTTAGCAGGGGGCTTCTTTGGAGGGCAAGCCGGAGCCTCGACAACGGTTGGTTTGAACTTGAACTTGCTGTGTAGTTGCATGGGGTAAGCCCTGACAGCACCTACAGCTTAACTAGCTGGGTGAAGCACTTTCAAACAACCCTTCATTTATCAAGGCTTTGAACGCTTTTATGGTTTTGGCTTTTTGGTCTTTGCTTTTGGAAATTTTTCCCTAGTGCTCAATCCAGATTTTTTCTTCGTATCAGCAACCAAGCCAATAAAATCTGTATTTTTTGGCACACCTTTAGCAATCATTGCCTCAATCCGTTTCTTGTCACTTCTTAACGACGGATCCTGCATGACTTGTTTAGCGATTTTCTCGTTTTTAGTTAGAGGCATTGTCTTTGAAGCCGCGGCTTTCTTGCCTCGGGTGATCTTGTCCGGCTGCCCATATCGGGACCCCAACTCTTTAAGGCTTACCTCTGAGCCGTCCTCTCGCATAAAACGTTTCATGGCGCCTTCTGGGCCATAGCGATCAGCTAAACGGTTGAAATAACGCGCCTTCTCATACGCCCCAGGCGTTGCCTTGCCACCGTTCAGCATCCGGGCCTGGGCCGGGCTGGCATCAAACCTTGATTTACGGCCCGCTTTAGTTATGCCCCGCAGGTCATATAAATGTTGCGCTGCGCTAGTGCCTACAGGCACCCGACCACCCTTGGGGTCTGCACTTGAAGGCGTGCCTTCCTTTGTTGGTCGATAACCGATCTTTGAACTAGGTGGCGGAATGTCAATCCCAAATCTTTTTGATGCGCCCTCGTAATCGACTACCGGCACAGTCGTTGACCGACAACCAAAATGCGGCGGGTTGGAAGGGGTTGGCCCTTTCCCGTAGAAAAACTCTTTCTGGTCAAGGTTGCGGCAGATGGCCGTGGTGTTGCTGTCCAACGTGGCAATCCACCTGTATTTCTTTGTCAGCTTTGGATTGGCCTTATAGACCTGCAGGCTTGCAGCATTTGACGTGGCGTTCACGCTGGTTCTTACCAACGTTCTCACCTGATGCTTGGCCATTTTCCAAGCATTCCCCTTTTGAGCCAAGGCAACTTGGCGTGGTGTCAGCGCCTCGGTCGAAAAGCCCAGCTCTCCGTACAAAGACCTGGCGATTGATTCGGTGCTTTCACCTGTAAGCAGGCCATCTAGGACAGCACGGGAGAACAACTCTCCTTGGCGTTCAGCCAACCCGCGAAACGCTTTGACAATGCTGGTGCCGTCAGGCATACGGATAACAGCGCCCTGCCGTGCGGTCAGCTTCATCACTGAGCCTGGCCCCTTCACGGCCTCCTCAAAGCTGCCTTGCAAAAGATTGGTGCCCACATCTAGTGGGTCAGCTTTCACCACCGCCTTTGCAAACGACTCCGTGACCTCAACAGTCCGCACCTGGGTTTTTACTGCTGCAGGCACCGCCCGTTGCAATTCTGCTTGGGCAAACGCAACTTCAATATCAGCTAAACCATCCAGCTGTTTGATCAGCTCATTGACGCTCTGCCCGGACCACTTTTTCATGGCGTCCAGATTTTGTTTGATCAAAGCCCGCATCCTTGCGGCCTTGAACTGAGGTTTTTTGCTGCTGGGCATCTTGTCGATGCGCTCCAGCTCTCGCACTGCTTTGACAATCTGCCGTCGATAAGACTCCAACAGCTTGTTTGCCACGCCATTGCTGAAGCGGTTCAGGTCCAGCGCCTTCCGGTAGTAGCTCTCAGGAACGCCCGCTACACCACCGGGCTTGATGGTGTTCTCCAGAAACTTGACCTGTTCCCCTTTGCTAGGCGCAACCGTCACAAATCCTCCAGGCCTAGGTCAGCAGGATCACAATCAATGTAAACACAAATATCAGCCCCTTCACGCAAAGCCGTGCCAACTACAGCTGAAAATTTCGCTGAATTTACAACCCAATCACAACTGTCACGCAATTTTGTTTCCTGAACGCAATGGGTTCGCCCATTATCAAACCAAGTAGTTCTAATAATCGCAAAAAATTTTTCCTGGCAATCACCTTTGAAAACGTAAAAATTTCGTTTTCGTGGCTCAGGTTTATTCGTCCACATCTTCTTCATCCTCCTCTTCTAGCATCGTATCTTCGTTTTCTTCTTCTGGCTCCTCTTCCTCTTCTGGTTCAGGCTCCTGCGTTCCTGACAAACCGCCCATTTCAAGGGCCTCAAGTTCTTCTTCCACATCCAGATCGTCTAACACTTCGCCCTTGTTGAGTTCTTCCAGCAAAGTTTTCTGTGTAATCGTGCCAGCGGTATAAAGCTGCAGTAGTGCTTGAATTTCTTGAGGCTGCAAACGTTGACCCAAAAAGTCTCTGTTTACATAAGAAGTTCCAACCTGCCTTTCCCCTAAATACTCAGCATGAAAGCGCAAGGAATTATCCAACAAATCCTGCATTTGCTGAGCGATCAGCATCATCGTGCTGTCACCTTGGCTGCGATCGATACGCTTGGATTCAGCGGTTTCTGCTGACAGCTTTTGACCCAGGACACTGGCCAAAGCCAGCGTGTTGATCTCTTCCGCGATCCGATCCAAGTGCTTGAACTGCGCTTCATAGCTGTTGCCCGATGGCTCGACAAATTCCACCCTGCTGTCGGTCGGCAGGCTCATCGCTTCCGAGGGGCCAGCCGTAATCTCCTCTGCGCTAGGCGGCATCCCGTAAATAGCCAAAAAAGGCACCGCACTGATTCTCAGCTGATTCGATAAATCGGAGCTGGCCTGATAGTGCTTCAGATTCAGCTCCGCAATGTCGTTCATTGGTGGGCGCGACTCCAGCAGGCCGACGCGGTTGGAGTATGCAACCGCAAACGGAATTTCCTTAACGGTGGTTGTGCCCTCATCAAACAGCTTGAACTCACCATCTTTTACCTTGCGGTGAATCTCATAATTGCCAGGAGTTAATACCCGTACCTGCTCAATGACTTTCTCCCCGTAATCACCTTCGGGCTCGGTTATAGTTTCAAACAAGCGCAGTTGAGTTAGCTTCTGTGCGCCGTCGATGATTTCACTGCGCCATCCAAGTATGTCGCGCGGCGTATATCGCACGAAATACGGCCTACCGCTGCCATCAGCTGCAGCATCGACCAGAACACCGACGTGGCCATAACGCAGGCAGACCCTTGTGGCCTCATATAAAAACTGCGTGATGTCGTTGCCCTGCAAATCTGCGTCAAACAGCTGCTCTGTAATCGTGTCACTAACATCGGTCAATCTGACCGGTTTGCGGGTCAACATGCCCGCCAACATTTTTTCGATGCGAGCGTAGAAGGGTGAGACGCAACTGATTTTTAGTCTGTTGTCATAGCTGAGGTCGTCCTCTCGTGGATATTGAGGCAGGTACTTCCTATGGCCTTTACGCAGTGCATAGGTGCCGCCCAACAAAATTTCGAGCAAGCTCCAATGGTCGGCCATATTCATAAAGGCCTGATTCGGTGAATCAACGGTGCTGACGTTGCCAACACGCTTAGCGCCACCAATGCCAGATGAATACACGGCTAAGCCCCTTCCAATAATTTGATGTTAATAGACACGGAATCCGGTGCCACGCCCTGCTCGGACGTGTAGCGGGTTGTATAGAGCCCAAACCGCGTAGCCAAGAGCATCCGTCAGGTGGTCATATCCACCTTCCTTGTCCGGCTGTTCAGGATTGCGCTCTGAGTAACCCTGCAGCTCTAGGCACTCGATCATTCGGTGGCACTTCTCAAGCACCTGAAGCCTGACCTCACCCTTTCCGTTTTCAAGCAGGGCCTGCACAGCAGCAACACGGTCTCGTATTAAAGGGTTTGACTTGCCAGCTACGACCGAGAGACCGGCCATTTGCAGCAGCTCAACATCTGTTCTCGCGGCATTCGTGCTGCGGTTTGCACCTGATGAGTCAGGGTAGACATATACAGGAACTTGTAGGTGAGCTGATTTTTCTTTAATGGCCTTTGCCATTGAGTCGGTGTCATGGGCTTTCACTTCGTCGATCAGAAGAAATGAATTCCCCAGGCGTACCCCGCAGACCGCGTTGCAATTCCCGATATTGAAATCACAACCCCAGTGGCGTGGCTCGTTGTCCAAGTTGACCGGGGCCGTCTCAATGACGTGCTTCGCTCGGTCAAAACGGTCGTAAACCTGACCAGTGTTCAGGTTGACGAAAACTCCGTTTAGATAGGACTGAATGAGTTGCTCTGGGTAATTCTGTAGTAAAGAATCAATGAACCCTTCTGGGAGGAAAGGGTTATCCGTAGTTTTAGCGCGAATCAACGCGGTGTCATCGCCTGCGTTTTTCTCGAAAGTATCGAACGCCCACCCAAAACCTTCTGGTGTGGTGGCCGCATAGAACTGCTGGACGTTGCCAGAGCGCAGACGGGCAAGGGCCATGCGCATGGCTTGGGTTGCAACGGTCTTGCTTGCCGTGTCGGCCTCATCAAAACCAACAGCGCAGAGGTTTTGCCCACGGATCCTGTTAGCTGTTTCCATGGTGCGAAGCAGGATTGTATGCGAGCCCTCTCTGAAATGAATTCGATATTCGGGCAATGGACTTACCCGGAAGTCATAGGGGATTTCCCACTTCTGCAGCAGCTCGTCCATGGTTCTCATGAGAATATCTCTCAGCATTGGTGCGATCGGCTCGAACAGGGCAGAAACGTGACCCACGTTTAGGGCTGCCATATAGAGACTTTTGCAAATCAAGCCATAGGTTTTGCCCGCTCCAAACCCACATACCAGGCCCAGTTTGCGATGTTCTATGTCCTGGCAAAAAGCGATCTGATGCGGAAGTAACCCCGTTTGAACACGCTGCAAGACTTCTGAAGTAGTCGGCTTGCTGAATCGCTGAAGGTCAAGGATCGGGGCTAGCAGCGGCTCACTGCCTACAACATCATCAGCCAAGCTCATGACATCTCAAAGCGCAGGAGCCGAGCTTGTAGTTCGATGGCTTTGAGGGCTGTGCTGTATTGGTTTTTATTGGTGGCTTTGCGCTGGATGTCTTTGAGAGCACAAAGTGACTCATGAAGCCACTCGGGCCGCTCAAGTTCAGCGTCAAGACGCTGGTGATCACGTGCCCTTTTGATGTATTCCTCTAGTTGGCGCGTACCAAGGCCCCAGGCATCCGCGCCATATTGCAGGATCTGGGTTCTACTATTTCCCTCCAACAGAAGCTTATAAACGGTATTTATCCGCTCGTCTATTTGGAGGTTAGTAGATTTGCCAGCCATGCCCTGAGGTTAACAGGGCTTTGAGGCCTCGTGCAGGGAATGCAGGACTATGGATGTTATGTGGTTTGCTTGATCGCGCGAAAGAAAACCATTGAGCTTGCGGTGAACGTCATTAGCAGCTTGATAGAACTGGGATGTTGTGGGGCGAAGTTCTGAAGTGTTGAGATGTTCAGCGATAACAGTTGAAAGCGATTTCAGTTCGTATTTTGCAATACGGCGATATGCGTCAACTTTGTCATCTTGAAGGGTGATTGTGACTCTAGCCATCGGTTGACATCAGAAGAATTTCATCGATTTCTTTTAGCTGATCTGAAATAAATTCATAGGTTTCTTTGGGTAAAGGTTCAACATCCTCGAAAGTGTTGTCAAAAATTGCACGAGAGACGGCCATAGAGTCGTCAAGAAGAACTTGCAAGCGAAGGAGCACAGGCCGCTGCCTGGGAGTGTCGAGTTTCATTTAATCGATGGAGGGTAGAAGCTGCTGAACGTTCTTGAGCTTCTTTTTCACGTCAGCAATATATGCAGGAAGTTGCGGGGTGACACCCGCTCGGATTTGTTGTCTTAATGAGTTGATATCACGCGCTGTTGCCTCCCAATTTGCTCGACGTTGACGGTGAATATCACGAATAATGTCTTTATCAACATTTACACCGAGAAGTTGTTGGCGGCCGTTGGTTTCGGTTGAGCGAACTCCAGAGGAATCGCGGAACCCGGCGCGTGTGGTTTCGGCGTCTTGATCTTGAGAGTCGTAAGCAGCCACGCAATGACAAATAACGGCTAAATCTGAGCCACCATGCCGATGGGTGTTGCCGTCGATAATTTCGGCGTCGTAATCGGGTAAGTAATGGTTCAGGAGACCGTCGCCATTTGTGACAAGTCCAGTGTCGAAACAAGCGAAACAAGAAACCTTCGGGGCATAGAAGGTGGTGTCACGATCCAGGGAAGACCGCTTATGAGATGAAGGCATCAGCTGTTGACACCAAAAACCTGGCGTAGCTCAGCCTTTTCCTCGTCGGTGGGCCAGCAGGGAGCTTCCTCAAGCCGATAATTTCTGAAATCTCTAACCCGTTTCTTCCAAGCAAGATATTGCAAATCACAGTCTTTGAGGCCAAGCGCGTAAGCCAAAGCGGCAACGCCTTGATCAAATCCGCGTCGATAACCGCGGTCTTCTTCTTTAGGCCAATGTTTGGTCATGACTTTTGGGGTGGTTTTTTAGAAGGGATCACCTTCCTGGGCGTCAGGATGGTCTAAGTGGCTGGGTTTTTGGGGATTGGACGTGGCAGTTTCAAGAAAGTCTTCGTAGTAGCCATCCTTAAGCCAACGACAGCAATGGGGGAAAAAGGCCCCGAAGCCGTCTGTTCGCTCTGCTCTGGCCCTTTCCTTGATGGCAGACCTTAAAGCGCCTTCTAGAGCCTCCTGGATGTCTCTGGCGAGCTTTTTGTATTCGGCATAGGCCTTGGACTTCGAGCCGCCTTGTGCTCGTTTAGGAGCTTTTTTGTACTGGTTCCAAAAGGCCTGGAATTCTGGCGAATAGGCCAAACGGCCTCGCTTTTGGCCTTTTGAACCTTTACTGGCTGTTTTTAGTTCTTTTGTATCTAGTTCTTCTGTATTTAGTTCGGGTGCAAATTCTGCATGGGGGTAGTGCAAATTCTGCACGGGGGGGGTGCAGGAAATGCACAGGGGGGGTGCAAATTCTGCATGGGGGTCTGGAGCGTTGGTGTGGTGGTTGACGGTGACCCTGTAAACGTTGGTGCTTTGGTCGCCGCGATTCTTGAATCGTCGCTCGCGTTGCAAGTAACCAAGCGACTCCAGTTGACCCACGGTTGTGATGGCACAACGACGCGACATGCAGGCACCATCTGCGATGGTTTGTACGCTTGGCCAGCAATTAGCATTGGCTCCCGCGTAAGTTTGAATAACCCACAAAACTGCTAGTTGATTGGGTTGTAGTTTTCCCCGTAATGCTGTTGGGAGAGATGTAAACGGAACGCCTTGCGGAACAAACGACATGGATTAAGGTTGATGAGCATGAATGAGATCAGCGGGGCCTAGTACACCCCGCTTTTTTATGCGTTACGACATCGAAATTTCAGGCATCGAAGCCGCACCACAAGGGTCAAAAATTCGCACCCGTTACGGGATGCGAGAAGCCTCACAACGTGTCGCGCCTTGGAGAGACGCCGTAAGAACTGAGGCATTGTTTGCCTGCAAAGAACTGATTGACGAAGCCTGCAGCGTGACCGTTGAATTCCGGTTTCTGCGCCCTAAAGGTGATTTTGGGGCGAAAGGCAATTTGCGTCCATCAGCTCGCAGGCATTACACCGTCAAACGAAACGACATTGACAAATGCTGCCGCAGCCTGCTGGATGGGCTGACCGGGGCAGCAATTACCGATGATTGCTGCGTTGTAATGCTGAGTGCGTGCCAGAGATACTGCGATCCTGGAGAACGTCCAGGGGCAAGTGTGACAATAGAAACTCTGTCCTAATACCCACCATAGACCCACTAAACCGGGGTCATATTGGTTTCAGATCAGTCAGCCACCCCATGAACATCACTCGCATCTACACCGGCATCTACACCGCAGAGATGAACGGCCAGCAAGTTGGATCTATCTTCGCCGACCAGCCCGCTGGCGGCATTGCTCAAGGTGGCATGCGCCACTACACCGCCTGTTTCCGTCCTAACCCCAAGGCCGAGGGCTTCACGTTCTCCGGATCGCTCAAGGCCTGCAAGCAATGGATGAACAACTGGAGCGCCCTGGCCTAAGGGCCCTGTGGGTTGTGCCAACTAAATAAGCTGCATAATCCCCACAACAAGGCCATCATTCGGCTGCATACTTGGTTCAGTTCAGACAACCACCCCAATGAACCTTTCTACTTTCTTTGCTGAAAAAGACTTCACCATCCAGACCTACGAAGTCACCAGCCCCACCACCGGCGATTCACACATCATCACTACCGATGTTGTAATCGACCGCATCCTCAGCACCAAGGGTCAGGAACGCCAGCAAATCACCGGCGTCCTTCAACAGCTCGACTTTCGCAACGGCGACTTTCACCATTTCTTCAAGCATCTGGCCACCGGCCTAGCTGCCCAGTTTTGAGGTTTTAAGTTTTCTATGAGAAAACCACGCTCATGGGATGAGGCCCGCGCCCATCCCGGCATTTTGGCCATTGAATACATTCAACCAACTGATCCTTCAGATACTGATGCGCCATATTGTGTGATGTTAAAAGACGGTTGGTCTTTTCAACAAAACACGAGCGTCATGTATGTCTACAGCCTAAAAGATTTTCAAAGTCTTTGGGTTGACATTGTGAACGAACCTTACGAGGAAGATTTTGACTAAATTGATGCAATTAAGTAAACCTCAGCTTTCGTACATTGCCTCGCTCATTCGTCAAGACTTGGCTAGCGGGGTTTTGGCTTGGGACACCCCAGAAGGTAAATCTTTAACCCGCCAAGACATTCGTGATCTATGCGAGGTCCTGGAGCCTTCTAAAGAAGAAAGCCTGCACGAGATGCCACTGCAGCGGCTAATGCTCACGATTCGTGCCCATAACGCCTTATGGCGGCGTGGTTATAAAAACGTGGGGGCCGTGATGACGTTGACCCGACGAGACCTGCTGCTGATCAACAACATTGGCGAGGGAAGCGCCGACGAAATTTTGGCCGCAATCGAAAACCTTCGGGAGGAACTTCAATGAGCAAATACGTCAATCCGATGTATGGCGAGCACGAAAACACTGAAAAGCGCCGCTCATGGCTTGAAGACAAGATCACCCAGATGGGTCATGACCCCGACAAGTACGAGCAATGGCATCAGGAGCTAGAGACCCTCAAGCAAGCAAAGGCCGCTCAACTTGTAGTTCGGCCACAAGTGGTTGTTGGCAGGAGTGCGGGCAGACTAAAGTCTTACGGCAACTTCAAGCACCTGACCGACGCAGAACTTGAGCGGCTGGCCGACGAAGTACGCGAAGAAATTAAACGCAGAGAAATAGCGCGGAAGCAGCAGGCCAAAGCTGAGCTTGACGCAAAGCTAGAAGTTTTTAAGGAACAAGGATGGCTTGAAAGTTCAAAGGCATTTGGCGAAGTGCGCCGAATCATTATTGATCACAAAATGTTCAAGACTGTTGAGGGAAAAAGGCAACTTGGTGACAACGTCATCCAAGAAATGGTGGATGGCAAAAATTTCCCATGGAGCACAGGTGGCCCTCTGAAGTCTGGGTTTTTCCAATACGGCAAAAAGAAGGGGCAAGTGATCTATGACCCAAAGCAACTGCTGTGCCACGTCATGAACCATTGCAAAGCTCGTGAGGAGAGAAAACAGCAACAGCAAATCGCAGAGGTTGAGAAGCAGAGAAAACTTGCTGAATGGGAGGAGTTGCAGAGGGCAAGATCGGCACAGGTGGCCAAGGATTGGTATGCCCACATGCAGGAAGTCAATGGAATGTGGCAAAAGGCTTTAAGTGACCTTGAGGCAAAGAAGGCCGCGGCCACAACTGACGCAACTACAAACCAGTCAACCGAGGAATCTCAATGACGAGCGATTACTATTCATCGATTAGTACGGTCCTTAAAAACCTTGCAGGTTCAATAAGGATTTCAGATGAAGGCGTTCAAGCGTTCTTAAATTCAGCAGATATTGAACATCCGCACAACGCCAAAACTACAAAATTTCACAGGAGATTTATTGATAGGTATAGCTCGCCCCGCGGTTATTGTGACTGGCAAAAAACAGTAAGGGCTTTTTGCAAATACATAACGCCACGTTATGTGTTTGAGCATTTGCGGCCCTGTACTGTTGAAGATACAGGAACTATCGAAAACAGAAATGCCGCTCTATGGCCTTACAAAGGCAGGATTGGGATGAACCTTTCAATCCCAATGCTTACCACTGCTTACTTTAAAAAAATTCCAACATATTACATAACAAAAGAAATGGCAGTGGCTTTGGCTAATACAGACGTGCCGCCACAGGGGGTGCCAAAAAAAGTTATTGATTCTTTCTTTATTTGTTTGCCGGTAAATTTTTTAAAAGACACTTTAGAACTTAAACACCTAGGCCTTGATTGTTTTCTTATTACATCAAACGCAGGGTATAAGTTTGGCGTGACAACTGCAAACAGAGTGTTTGGTTACAAAACAGAAATGACGATTGTAGGCAAAGATGATTTTTATGATTTGTACTTTATCAACTGTGGCAAAGGTGCCCTTGTTGGGGCAGGAATAGACTGGTCAGAACCCTTAGATCAAACTGCTGAGGTTTATTTTAACGGCCCTGGCCAGACAACCATTCCGCAAAAGGCAACAACTGATTTTCTTTTTCCTGGCTCAGCTCAGATCAAAATGAGAAATCTAATTAAAAATATAATTCTTATATACAACTACGAAAAAAATTATTTACAGCACGAGCCTTTTCCAAACGCAATTAGTGGCAAAAGACACGCCGGAAAACGAATCAAGGCTAAATATCCAATCTCTTGGATTGGTAAAAATTTCAAATGCAAAACAGTTCAAAGCGATCAGCTAAGTGACCAAAGCTCTAGGCGGGTTTTCAAATCGCACTGGCGCAGGGGCCATTGGCACCACTACTGGGCTGGAGCAGGCCGCAGGCAAAGCGTTTTGAGATGGGTGCAGCCGATATATGTGCGCGGCTTAAACCTGCACTCTTAGGTTGTGCCGCTCTAAATAGCTGCACAATCCCCTGCAAATGGGCAGCAGCCTGATTCATGCTGACCTCAGTTCAGGCAACCACCCCATGGCCATTCACACCCTTCTCCTCGACGACTGTCAGAAGTTTGCTTTTTCGGTCGGTGAAGAGAAAGTCAACGTTTGCAAGTCCGTTCGTCACCACCGCATCAAGTCAAAATTCGACTGGGCTGGTTCTTTCATCTTCAGCAAGAAAGAAGCCAGGATGCTGTGGTCAAGTCTTAAAGAAGGCGGAGCTGTTGAGATCTGAGGCCTTCGGGCCTCTCTTTATGCCAATTTACCTAGCTGCACAATAGGCACAACAAGCCCACCAGGGCATGGTCATACTGGTTTCAGTTCAAGCAACCACCCCAATGAACTTCTGGACTCCCGAACGCTGCAAAGCCATCCCCACCCTGCAACTAATGGACAACTCCTGCGAGATGTCGATGCAGGCAGAGCTGACCAACAGCGCAGCCCGTAAGGCACGCCTTCTGGAAAACGTCGAAATGATCCAGGCCGAACTGTCTTCTCGCGTTTGACCTACCCGGCCCCTCCGGGGGCCTTACCCCTCTCAACCAATGAAAAAATTGCAGTACGAAAGCACCAAGCTGTATCACCACCCTGAAAGCCCGCGGTGGTTTGCTCCATTGTTTACTGCCGCTTTGTTTGTCTTGTTTGGTGGTGCATTCTGGATTTCTTTAAATGGCACCCTTGACCAGATGACGGAACGCGACTGCCGCCTGGGCGTGCAGGCCGCCTGCGAGCAACTCAACAAATAGGAGGACAAACCCCAGTGTTACAACCACCCCTGGTCGAGATTTTGGGGTCTGCCCAAACCGACTTTAAGCCTGAAATGACCCAAAGCGAAATCTTCCGCATGTTCCAGATTGCCCAAATCCATGGTGGCGATTTTTTTCGCAAACTGGCCACCGCTGGTTTGGTTGCGGACCCGGACAACGTGGGCAGGATGTTGCGGGCTTGGCCTGAGTTTGAAAGCAGGTATGGCCCCGGTTCTATCCACTGGAGCCGAGAGGACGTTTAATGAACGTTTCTGAAACCGATTACTTCAGCAACCCTGGCTACAGCCAGAGCGATATGAAGCAGGCCCTGGAGTCCCCTGAACTTCTCCACTGGATGAAGCACGAAGACGGGCGTGCTAAACGGAAGCCCAGCCCTCAGATGATTGAAGGCACCTTGGCCCACGCTTTCATTCTTGAGCCTGACAAGTTCAACGCCACATACAAGGTTTGCGGCCCACGCAACACCAAGGCAGGGAAGGAAGAGGCTAAGGAAGCCGTAGAGAGCGGACGGCAACCCATCACTCTGGGCCAGTACGAAAAGGCCCTGGGTATGAATCACGCCGTCAGCGCCAACCGTTTGTGCAACAGGTTCTTTGTTGATGGTTTGGCTGAGCAGTCCTTTTTTAGCGAAGATGACCGAACAGCCTTGCCTATGAAGGCTCGACTGGATTGGATTACACCTGGCGACACCATCGTCGATCTCAAGACGGTGGCCGCTGGTGGGGCAAGCCCAGCCAACTTTGTCAAACAGGTAGCCAATTTTTCTTACCACCTGCAGGCAGCTCATTATCTGGAGATGTCTCAGATGAAACGGTTTGTCTTTGTGGTCGTTGAACGTGAGCCGCCTTTTCAAATCGGTGTTTATCAACTTGACGATGACGCGATTGCAGAGGGCCGTTACCTACGCCATAAGGCCTTAGACCTAATCGCAAACTGCCAAGTTTTTAATAATTGGCCAGGCCATACCCCGCTCCAACCGCAAACCCTTTCACTGCCCCAATGGGCTTATAACTGATGGACATGTCTACGATTCTTTTAAATCAAGACGCCAAAGACGCTTTGGCTGCGCCGCTTGATCTAAACAACGTCAAAAAACGCAAAGGCGCTGGTGGTCGAACGCTTGATTACATTTCTGGTGAACACGCAATTGCCGAAGCCAACCGAATTTTTGGGTTTGATGGCTGGAGCTGCGAAACCGTTCATATGGAATGTGTAAAAGAAAACCCGATCACCTACATTGCCCGCGTTCGCGTTCGCGCTGGTGGTGTGACCCGCGAGGGTTGGGGAGGTGACAACAGTCACGATCATGAAAACGCTGTCAAAGGTGCGGAGACCGACGCGATCAAGCGAGCCTTACGTTCATTCGGCAATCAATTTGGATTGCCGTTGTATGACAAGGAGGAGAACGCTGAAAACCTGACCCGTGGGTCAGAACCTGCCCAAAGGCCGCGGCCAACACCCAGCCCCGAATACAAACGCACAGAAAAGCTATTAAATGAGGAAGTTCAATCTGGCGATTTTTGGACGACTAAAACTGGCTTGATGAATGCTGGCCCTCAAACCAATTGGGCAGCCGCTGAAGCCAGCATCCGCCAAAACATCAACGGCAAAAATCAAAAAATGAATCTGACCGACGTTCAAAAAACTGAACTGATCAAACTGCTAAACGAACGCAAACAACAGTTTGCAAAAACTGCAACCGCATGACTATGACTGAGGCTGTCTATGACCCGGATTACGCCGGACCCTTTTTCACTGAACAGCAGCTAGCAAAACGCTGGGGCAAACATCCGAATACCTTGGCAAGGTATCGAAAAAACGGAACAGGCCCTGTTTTCTACAAAACCCCTGTTATCGCTTTTGGCCCGCGTTTGCCTCGCATTAGATACAAACTCCACGACGTGCTGGCCTACGAGCTGGCTCATTCAATTACACCGGACAAAATTTATGGCTGATTTCAATCCCGCGCTACCAACTCCTGGCAAATGGAACGTGTACCAAAACGACGCCGACCATCAATACAACCCAGGCGGCAAACGACTGCAACTGAAAATTCCTATTGAGTCAATCCCGGCGTTTTGCCAACACCTGATGAATCTTGCCGATGATCCGGCTAAACACAGGGAGATTCAGGTTTGGGACTTTGAGGCCAGAGAAGTAAAAACAGTAACTGCCATCTCTGCGGGGTTTAATGCCAAGGCTGGCAAAGAAGATGATGAAGGTTGGTATGGCAACATTAACCCACCCGCACACAAGGCCCCAGCCACGCAGCCAGTTAGTGAAGACATCCCGTTCTAATGGCAGGCCCTGAACTCCAAGCCTTCCGAAAGCTGGACAAGATGGGTCTAATCCTTGAGGGCGAGTTTTTCTCGCCCTTTTTGGCAGGTATCGACCATTACACCCAACTGTTAGCTGTTGTTGAGGCTGACCGCAAAAAAATTAAACGCCGATCAACCCCTGATGGTCATTGATCAATGGTGATCATCCAGCCCGATTTTGGGCCATCAACTAGCCATCTGTAATTGAATTCAGACTGGCGCACCCTGACAGATTTGCCTGACCTTGATCTGTCATGTCCACCCTCTTGCATTAAGGGAAAACCCATCGGGTCATGTAGCACCCAATACTGGTCGCCGACTGGGCTGTGCTTGCCCTGGAAACCAACGATAATTGACCAGTGACCACAGGAAGAGCTGTTGCACATTGGAGGCTCACCACGCAACAAGTTGCCAGCGTGGAGCCAGCCCACAAGAACCCCAGAACCGCGTGTTATGGCTTCTTCAACCATTTGCGGCGTGCCTTGCTGAGTAAATACAACATCGAGGCCCAGGGCCCGTAATGCACGAAGCTGCGCATCAACGCTTGTGGTGTCGCCATATTTGGAGCGGGTGACGATGTATTCGTTATCACTAGAGACCACACCTTGACTGGCGGCGAGCATGGCGGCGGCGGAGGAGAAACAATCACGCCACCCATTTGGGCCGTTGTCGAGTTGGCGAAAGTAGGGGACATGAACTTGTTGATCAATACCAGCAGCCTGCCAGGCTTCATACCATTCACTGTCTGTTGACAAGAGTTCATCAGGCATTGCTGCTTGTAAAGCTGCAACACCTGCTAGGTGGTAAGGGGAATCTTCTCTGAAATGCTGAAAAAATGGCAGCAAACTCAACATGACCCACTCAAACCGCATTTTATTGTTCGATTCTTGTCGCCGGATACATGTTTTTCCTCACGAATGAAACAAGTTGATCGTCGATCGTATTGTCAGTCGAGGAGCAATATGCCTCCAGAAGATCGATAACTAGCTTTTTGACGCCATCCGACTGCATGAACCGAAACAGGATGGGCCGGATCAGTAGCAGCATGGTTTGTCCTGATCGTTACCCTTAGAGGGTAGCTCCGTTGTGCAATGGCAGAAACACCACCAGCAAAACCAGAGGAACAAGACGACCAGGGCCATTCATGGCTTGGCGACCTGGTTCGGATCAC
>Ga0208159_1000203_pt1 | contig 24805 bp, 31 predicted proteins | sample 9_EtaG_FD_184082 | JGI IMG/M metagenome (GOLD analysis project Ga0208159, IMG submission 184082) | Marine viral communities from the Subarctic Pacific Ocean - 9_ETSP_OMZ_AT15188 metaG (SPAdes) (version 2) | ecosystem: Environmental > Aquatic > Marine > Oceanic | place: Pacific Ocean | collected... | reverse complement strand
AGTCAGACACAAAGTCTGAGGTAATCAAACTAGCTTTAGCTGCCACACTTGTAATTTCTGACGATTTACCTGCTACGGTTGTCACGTTTGCTGATATGCCTGCAACCGTAGTTACGTTACTGGCTATGCCTGCAACGGTAGTAATATCGCCAGTTATACCTGCTAAGGTAGATAAACCAGTAGCTGTTAATGATACTGCTGGGTTACCATCAGAATCAAACTCGAGGATTTTGCTTGCTCTAGTAGCCTTAGCAGGTATAGTCATATCAGTTGTTCCTGATATACCCTCTGTTACAGGTGCTTTCAGGTTCCTACTGTTCTCCTCTGATAACTGCTGTGCAAATATCACAAGAGAATCAAGGTCTGTATTTAAGGCTGATGCTGTTAAACTACCTGCTGTTACAAAGTCTGTGGTTCTGGCTAAGGCTCTAGAACCTACTAGTGTAATAGTATCGCTGCCTGATGCAGCACTAGCTAAGGTTACACTGCCTTGTCCAGTAGAGGATGATAGTGTAACAGTATAATCAGATGTTTCAGTTAACTTTGTAGTGTTTTTATAGACCGCAATATCACTAGTTGCTAATAAAGCAAAGGTAAAAGCGTATGGTCCAGTACCAGCACTACCTGTGTAGACTGCCCTTCTGGTTACTGCTGCTATACTATAATCTGGCATAATCTGTCCTCGTTTGTCGTATTATATCTTAATTTGTAATTTTTTGAATATAATCTTTAGTATTTATATTTTCATCCTCGCTAAATAAAATTTTACTTTTAATTTTATTAGGCAATATTTCGGTTTTATAAAAATCTTCATATTTTCTATATATAGCCAATTTAGCTGCTTGACGATATTTGTTGATGCGACCACTAATAAAATAATTTTTATCACGCATATCAACACCAGGTCTAGGATCTACTATATTTTTGTAATATCTTGAATTAATATCTTTTCTAAGTTGTTGTTCCAAGGTATTACCGTTAATTTTAATTTTTCCAACCAATTCTTGATACTCATCATACATACTTCTTTTATTAGTACCGCCATAGTCAGAACCACGAAATTCTTTTAAATTTACAGAGCCTTCCGTAAATCCTGGTGATTCAATGCCAAACTGTAGTCTTTTTAATTCTGCTAACAACGGATCATCAAGATCTTCTGCATCCACATAATTAAAAGCTGGTAATGGAAAATCAGCTGCATAATTTCTATCTTTACCAAATATAGGATCTCTGTTTAAATCAATGCTATCTTCAAAAAAACCATAAGCATTTCTTTTTATGTGATCCATAAATTCATTCATTTGTTGATATTTTCTATCATCTCCTAAAATTTCGTTATATAAACGATAATAAGGAATAAGAGATGAAACTTGCCTGCCAGCATAAGTAGCAATTTTATTTTCACTTTCTAAAGAATCTCCAAGATTTTTTAAACCTGTAAGTGTAGGCATATCTAAAAAAGATTCTGCTGTTGCTAAAGCGATTGCTGCAAACATTTCTGTAGTAGATTGTTTGCTACCATATTTATAGACATCCATCATATTACCTACAACACCAACGTATCTTGCATAAGGATCAAGCCTTCTTACATTAATTCTTTTATCACCTACTAAAATACTGTGTCTTGGTATACCTATAGTTTCTTCTCTTACTTGAGCTAGACCTCTATCTTTAGATCCTTTGCCTTCAACTAAATTTGACAAACCCCACATCATTGCTGTAGACCACATAAAAATACCTGTGTTCAAAGCAGCATGCGCTTGTCTTGCATCTGCACCACCAGCAGCTAACTTAGCTCCAAATTTTTCACTAGCTAGTTGTAATCCTGGGGTTCTTTCAACCACATAAGAAATTAAATTTGCAGGAGTTCTTACAAATGGAACAATAAAATCAAGCAAGTTAGAACCTTGTATAATGTTTCCAGCTTTGTTTTCATATTTAGTACGTTTTAAGTCTTGCAAACCACGACTACTCCACATAGCAGCATCTAATCCAACAATAGCTTTATTTTGATATTGGTATGGATCATCTTGAAAAACACCTCTGCGTGCTTCTTCAATAGCTTTTCTTGATATATTATTACCACTATCTATGCCAGTTGATGCTTGAAATAATTGAGCATCAATCGCATCTTGCAATTCTTTTTCTATTTCAATATTAAGTTCTTTTAATTTTTTACCGTTTAATTTACTAATATCAATTTTTTTATCCTTGATAACTTTGTCAGTTGCTAATGAACGAGCATAGCTACGAAACGATAATTGTTTCACAAATTCATCAGTACCAATAATTCCTCTACGCCCAACAAATCTTATAGCATTTCCCATAACATTCATTAAACCACCTGCTGGACCATATTTTTCAGTACCATCTAAATACCAATTTGCAAATGGGGTTTTACCTTTTTGGTAAATTGGTGATTCTTTAGATCCAATAATTACTTCATCTGCTGCATAATCATCTCTAATCCAACGATTATCAATTCTATTTTTTGAATCATTTATAGCACGCATTGATTCTTGTGTTGCTACTTTTAAGTTATGAAACAAATCAGTAAATTCATTAGTTGCTTTCATGCGGTCTATTTTACTACCACCTAAAACGCCACCAAGATAGCGCATTGCTGTACGATCAATAACATGGGCTAATGATCCAAAGACGTTAGCTGATATAGTTAATGTTCCACCTAAAATATTATGTATAAATAATTCTTTAGCTCCGTCTACAGTAATTTTAGCAGTGTTACCAACTTTTTTCATTAACGTGTCAGTAGATTTAATAAATTGTTTTTTTTGTGCTAAATTATCAATATCATTTAAAACGTCTAATACAGCAGCTTGAGCATTTAAATCTTCAAACGCATCATCATATGTACCTTGATACATTTGTTTTCTTAAATTTAATGCTCTACCTGAAGAAGTAGCTAATTCTTTGTCTAACATTAATAATTTAGTTTCTCTTTCTTCTAATATTCTTAATGGTGTGTTATTGTTTGGTCGTAGTTTAGCTTCGTAAACATCTCGAACTGCTTTTTTTGATAAAGTATTTACAAATATATCGTGAGCATTACTGTATTTTCCTTTTGCTGCTAAACCTTTTTGTTTTGTAAAAGATTTTAAAATGCTATCTACATCAGTAATATCTTCGACATCTAATAATTTAAAATAATTATCAACATCATCTAAATGTTTTGATAAATCTTTTGGTTTTAGACCTAAAGCTATAATACCATCTTCCCCAAGCATATTTTTTGATTCTTCACTAAAATCATTTTTAAATGAATTAAGAGCATCTTGTCTTGCTTTTTTTAAATCTGAGCCAGACAAACCTTCTGATTTTCTTCGTAAAGTAATTTGTAATTGATCCTCTACTAATTGCTGCATCCTTTTAGTAGAACCAGCAGACAATGCTTTTTCAGTTTTTTCTATTTCTTGTTGAGATAATTTTTTTTGTTTGCCATCTTTTTTTACAATTTTTTTATTTAAAGAATTGCGAATACCAACAGCACCGCCAGTCAATCCACCAATAGCAGTACCTAACCCAGCTCCAACACCTAGCGTAATACCAAACCTTTTATAATCAAATTCGCTTAAATTTCCTAATTGCATTTCAACATTTTGTCTAGCCACGTCATCAATGCCTGCATAAGCAGCACCATTAACAGCTCCTTGAATTAACCCTGATGTAGTATAGGCTTTAATTTTTTCTTTAACTGCTGTTTTTGCAGTAACACGAGCAGCAACACTGGCTGCTACACCTGTACCAAAACTTGCTACGTTTAAATAACTTGCTGGATCTTTTAATAATGCTTGCCCAATATCAACATAACCACCCATGCCATCATCTTTTTCATATTTTTCCCATGCGTTCCACATGTGGGCTAACGCTTGTTTATCATTTTCATTATAATATTGTGTAGCTACAGCTAAGTAACTAAGCTGCGTTAAATTGTAATTATAATCACGCATGTATTGTTTGTATTCATCAACTAATTCTTCGTTGCTACCTTCAAAATCTTTTGATTTAGTTAACTTGTAATGCCTTTTAAAAGATTCATGTAAGCCTGTATCTTGTAAAAAATCTTGCGTAGTCAACTCATTATCATATTGCTCATTAATTAAATTTGAATTTTGGAATTTTTGAACTAAAGATTGTATTTCAGGCACAGTCAATTCTTTGTTAGCTTGATAATCTCCAAAGCCTTCAATATAATATTTATTATTTCCTTTGTTAGTTACATCTGTCATGGTCCTGTACCACCTGTGCCTGTATTAATTGTTATAGTTTGCCCTTTTTTTAATGTTTGCTTTGTTGTAAAAATTTCATTATGTTGTGAACTTAGTACATCAAAAAAAGATACCCCTTTAGCTATTCTATCATTTCTCTGTTGGACAGTTTCATCTTGCATAAACATTTTAAAAAAATCATCATCTTTAAATCCTGTAATAAATAAAAATTGTCCATGAAAAGTCATAGCAGCAGCTATTTTTCTTTTGCTGTCGTTATCCAAAGATTCATATGTAATATCTTCTAAAATAAGATTATCATTACCTAATGTTTCTTTTCTGTTTTCTAAAATTTCTTTTAGCAAAGCATTTACATTAGTTGAAATAAGATTTGCAAACTCATCTTCTTTAATATCTATATTGTTTCTTGACATTGTGCTTTTAATTTCTTTTAAATTTTTTGTTAATACATGTGTAATATAAAAGTCTTTAGTTTCATCTACTCTTGCAAGTTGTGCTTCGTTACCAATTTCCATTGGATTTAAAGATATTCTTGATTTGGTAATGTTACCAAATATTTTATAATCTTCATCGTTGTCTACATTCTGATAGTTATTAATAAAAGTAGTTAATTGTTGTCTGTCTTTTGCGCTTAAATAATTTTCATTTAAAAAACTTTCGCCAACTTGCGCTATATTTTTTTTATTTTGTGTGCTTTGTTTTCTTAAACCTCTTTTTATGTCACTTAAAGATTCTATTGATAAATCAGGTGTGCTATTAATAATGCTATTCTCAATTAAATCAACACCTACTTCAATTTTGTTTGGCTGCATTGTTAAATTTTTATCATTTAAAAATTTTAAAAAATATGTTTTTAATCCAGACCTAGTTCGTAACTCTGGATTATTTTTTAAATTTTTTAAAACGTCTTGCTCAATAAAAGATATAGTAGTTGTATCTTTTTTTGCACGATTTGTTAAAAATTTTTCTTGATTTTCATTTATACTGATAATTGCTTCTCTTTCAAAATCATCCCAGTATTCATACTCGCTAACTTTTTTTCCTTGGTAAATTGTATTTTCCAACACGTCTAATTTTAACATTCCAGCTTCATCGTCACTTGCTGAAATTATACTATTAGTTAAGACTGCTAAACCTTTTTCTGGTTCATCTTTATAAAATTCACCAATATCATTTACTAATTTTTGTATAAAAGGTAAGTTCGGATTATTTAAATCAGGAACATCATCAAAATATTTTTTCATTTGATCTGATGATAATTTTTGTACAGCCACATCTTTTTCTTTTTTAATTTTTTGCAAAAATGCTTCACTTTTTGAGCCTGCTGTACTTTCAGACCATTTTTCTAAACTTTTATATTTTTGATTTACAGCTTCAAAACCACCAACACTATAAATAATATCAATATCTTCTTTTAATGTTGTTAATGATAAATTTAAATCAGATTCTTTTCTTTGATTATATAAAGCATTTCTTGTAGTAAGATTTTCTTTCATTTTTCCTGTTGCATATACTTTCATAGAATCAACAAAAGAATTGTAAGTATTTCTATTTCCTGAAAACATTTTTGCACTATTGTCTATAATTTCTTTTGCGCCTGTGTGCATTTCATCTAAAGACATTTCGCTTTCGCTACCGCCTTTGTTAAAAACATCTTGCGTAAAATATTTATGTAATCTTTCTGTGGTTATTTGTTCTGCTTTAAAACGTATTTCTTCGCCAATATATGTTCTTGCTGTTTGTTCTGCAACATTCATCGAATTTGATTTAAAAGGTAAAACTGCTTTTTTATCAGGATCCTCTGCTGTCGGAATCATATTGTTAATTTCTTCGTCAGTAGGCGTGTTTAATAAAGAATATTGAAAGCCAGCTTCAACTGCTGCTGACTCAGCTCGTTCCTCTAAAAATACTTGCATCTTACCTATATTCTGGGTTATGGCATCGTACACTTGAACGCCAGTTGCCGCACCTAATGGTCTTGCTGTAGACACAGATAAGTTTGGTAAATTTACTGTGCTACCTCTTGTGCCTTTATATTGTTTCTCTAGTTTCGCCATTATGTTTCTGTAGTTTCTGTATCATATTTTCTGTAATTTAAATAACCTTGTGCCAAGTAACCACCTGCTTGTACTAAGCCTAAATTTTCTGTATTAACAGCTGCGGCTTGTGCTTGTGTAGCTTCATCTATACCTTGACGTTCAATCATTTCACCCATAATACTAAAAGAACTTTCTAATAAATTAAGATTGGCTTGCCCTGTCAAATATTCTTCTATACCTTCTTCTAATATTTGAGAGTTCAACACATTATCTCTTAAAAATCCACTGGCTGCACCCAACGCTATATTATTAGCAATCTGACGTTTAGTGTCTTTTAAAATTTGTATTTGATTTTTTTCTATTTCTAATGCTTCTTTTTTCTTAGCAATATCATTTTGTCTAGCTTCAAAATCACTTTTAATTTTAGCAGCTTGCGCTTGCACACGATATTGTTCCGCTTGTGCTTGACTAGAACGCATAGCAGTAAAACCTTGTAAAATTGATGATCCTGCTAATGCTTGTGCTGCTGTAATCGTTGCCATATTATGCTCCTGTACTTACCTTATAATCCATACCTAGTAAGTGTAATTTTAAAGGTGCAGATTGTCCAATTTCTATTTGTCCAGTCAAACTGTAACCCAATATGCCATGTAAGGTTTTAGTTCCAGTAAATTCTGGAATACCTACATCTAAATTGTCAGTGCCTAAAGTACGAACAGGTATAGTATTACTGTTAATAGTTAAATTTTGTGTTTCTACTAAAAATGCGTTTACCTCTAACACACGTTTTTTAAATCCTTTCAAACTAACATAACCTTGCATATTAGGTTCAATTGGTAATGTTTTAATAGTAACCGTATAATTAAGACCAGCTTGATATGAACTAGACGTTGCACTAGCAAAAGTTATTGTACTAGCGCCTGCGGTTACATCAGCTTGCATAACACCATCGCCAATAACTTTTACACTTTTACCATTAAGATGTCCTGAGCTATGGCTAGATGCTGCACCACCTGATACTCCACTATCTAAAGTAAAATTTTCATCAAACAATTCTATATAATATTTATCAGCACTATTAATAGTACGTTTAACAGCTACATATTGGTCAGCAACTACAGTTGCTATGTTTAAAAAATTACCATCTGTAGTAAATTTACTAGCAGCTACAATTTTTTGATCTCTTAATAAAGTATAAACTGCCATACTGCCATCAGTTGCATTTACTAAAGCAAGCCGATCACCTTCATCTGTTGATGTTGCTTTACGTATTGACATGTCAGATGGGTTATTAAGCAAATGACTAGATAACAAACTAATTTGTGTTGAGGTGTAGGCATCTTCACCTGAACTATACAAAAACTCGTTTAGAGCTTTGCCTTGTCTTTGTATATACAACGTGCCACCTGCCACGTTTTGCACTCGTATATTTTCTTTGCTACCATGACTTGATTGTAATTTAGCAATAAAATTTGTTGGCGTTAATGGGTCACTAAATTCTTGTGGTGCATAAAATTCACCACCAGTAGTAAATATTTGTAAATAGTTAGCTGAAATAATATCAACAATAGCATTTAACTGATTAGTGTCTAAGGTTGCTACAAAAGCATCATCAGCATTGCCTTCCCCTGGATTAAAATTAAAAAACTCATTAACCCTAGATGCAAAAATAGTTGATGGTCTTGACTTACTACCACCAAAATATAGTCTGCCTTGATGAAAACATGCGCTTCTAGGAAACCCTTTACTACCACTAAAGGTATCAATATAACCAGTTTCTAGTTCCCAGTTAGCATTATCTATAGCATCTGTATTAAAAAATGGTATTTCAACGTGTGCTTTAACTACGCTTGCGCTAGTTAGTTCTACAATTCTAGCACGACCAAAACTACTACCACCAATAACATTGACATATTGCCCTACATGAGCTGAAGTAAATATATTGTGTTGTGCTGTTAATGTAATGTTACCTGACACTGCACTAGGTGTTAATGTACCAGCACTAGAAGTGTTAACAATGGTAAAACTAGGTGCATATTGTGGATTAAAATCAAATGTAACATCTGCTATAGCCCATGCAGTGTCAGAAGTACGAGTAATTCTTTTAGGTGCCATATCTTCTTGTACTGTAATTAATGTGTCTGCACTTTGAGTCCAACACATTTTAGTTAGCATAGCTGAGGTAATAGTTGTAGTTAAATAATTGTTGCCGCTGCCTGCAATATTAGTTTGTAATACACCATTTTTAATGACATACATGCGATTGTGAGTAAACGCTAACAAATAAGCATCAGATGTATTAAATTCAAATGGCACTAAACGTATACCGTTTTCAGGACTACCACCAAGTTCAGTAATAAATTTAAGTCCAGGTCTGCGTTTTATGCCACCTTGTGGTAATACTACAACATTAAGTGCTGTTGTCAGACCTGATCCATATGCTTCTAAATCAGTACGAGATAATAATTTTGGATCAAGTTCACCTGATGTAAAACTGTTTTGTATCGCTATGATTTTTGACATTAACGTACCTCTATTAAATCAAAGCTATTGTTTCCTAATGTTTGCGCCCTTTGTCCTTGTGAATCTGCTTGTGCTGCTTGTCTAAATAAACCACCTCTGCCATTTTCAGCAGGTGTGCCAAAAGCTAAAGATCTAAAATAATCAGCTTTAGTAATTTGATCTGTTAATGGTTCTGCTATGTCTGCCGCTAATGCGTGACGTAACATGTAAACAAAATATTCTGGAAATCTTGATTCATCAACATCGGTAATATAATCTATATATACTGTTTCGTAATCAGTCAATAACCTTGGTTGGTCAACATAATATAACTCAAACTCAGTTTGTGGGGAGGTACCAGCATCTGATGCTATAAATACCGCTTTAGGTGTGCCAATAATATCTGCTGGCAACGCATACACATACTTCCATTCTGTTACTGGTGTATCTGTAGTACGTGCTAATTGCACTTTAACCTTAGCAAATGACCAAGGATAAATTGATAAAATATACTTTTTTAAGTCATCATATAAACGATCACAGATTTTAGCTGAATCTGTACCCTCAGTAAATGAGGTCATTTCAGAAGCACCAAGCATCAAAAGTGCATCGTTGCATATTGTTAACTTGCTATCTCCTGCTGCCATATAATCTCCTTAAAAAAGTATGCCCTGCCGAAACAGGGCAACTTTATATTACTTAGTCAGAATCAGAAACTGCTCCGATTGTTGTACCGTCACTAATGTCTACGACACCAGATGCGTTAGATACGACAACGTGCATAGTAACTGTTCTTGTACCGCCAGTTGCTCCATGAACAATTATCATGTCACCAACTGAAAGTTGGTCAGATAGTTCATTAAAGTAACCAGAAGCATCTACTGCTGTATGGGCATCAGTTGTTGTATAGACGTACAAAGCTGGTAAATCACCTGCTCTGCCTTGTCCAGCTAATGCTCCAAACCCTGCTCTTGCATATGCCATATTATCCTCCTGTTATTCACGACAAGTGATTTCAACTATACCAGCTGTATCAATACCAACAGATCCAGCAGAGAACATAGAGTTCACTAGGAACGATGATTTCTCAGCAATATAATTAATTTCAGTTTTCTTATCCATGTTAATAGCAAGACCACAAGCATTTTTATGCCAAGCTAAACATGTACGATCAGATGAACCATCAACTGCTAGTCCGCCTTCTGTTCTATCGCCAACCATAATGAATTTAAAGCCTAAGAAAGAATCAACAGTTCCTTGAGCTAATGCTTTAGTTGTGTTGACATCAATAGTTTTTACATCACTGTCGTCTAAGAAAGCTGCCATGTTATTAGCATGACATAAGAAGTAACGATCTTCAGCTGGAACACCTTGTTGGTCCATTAACTTTTTAGCTTCTAATACTTTGTCCACGTTCAAGTTAGTTGTAGAACCACCAATAGAGTTGGCAACTGTTAAAGATGTGCCTGCTCCATCCAATGCATCAATTACTAATTGGTCCATTCTACGACCAACAGCCATTGATACTGCTTTTACAAGTTCTGCTCTTTCGTCAAATAATACTTTGCCGTTTGTAAATATATCACTATATTCTGCTGCATTGTAATCAGACATTGTAGCTGTTGCTTGTGTGTGTGTTAAGTTCATTGGAGTTACGTCAGATTGTGGAATATGTAAATTTGCTACACCTGATCCTAACTTGTTGAACTTATAAGTATTACCTTGTACGCCACTTCTTTCACGCACTGTGCCAGCTAATACTCTATCATTTTGATAGGCTTGCTTTACTTCTGCATCAAAGATGGTGACGAAACTTGTACTAATAGATGTACTCATAATATCACTCCATAAAATTAAATTAAATTTTACGCAAGAAGTTGTCCATGCTGGGCTTCAAACTTGTAGGTAACGCCTACCTCGTGTCATTTTGACATTCAAGGGCAGCGCATGCTGTTATCCTTATTTTGTATTTTATAATGAGTTACTAATACTTTGCAACTAAATTATATAATCTTCGTTAGGGTTGTCAGGTACTCTTTGTTTAAACCATTTTTGCACTTTATTACGATAAGACACATCATTTTTATATTCATCTGTGCCAACCATAGCATATAATTCTTCTAGTGTCGGTACACCTTCAGTTGTTGGCTGTGCTACAGGTATGTTACCTTCACCATAATAACGTCTAAGTTTCTGTAAAGCTCTTACACCATCAGCTGTTCCAGCAGACATTTTTAATGAATCAAGCTCAGTTTCGTTTAAAATACCTTTTTTATGTAAGCTATCTACCCATTCTACTGTAGAACGTATAACAGTATCAGCGTCTGGACCTAATTTAGCTTTTTCTGCACGTATATCTATGTCAAATTGTTCTAAATTAGCCATCTCAGTATCAATATAATCTTTAGCTAATGCTTCAAATGCAGCTTGCGATACACCATGTTCTTTTGCCCAGCCTTGAAACTTAGTTAATAATTCATCATCTTGTGAAATACCCTTTTGTTCTGCAAAAGATATATCATATCCTTTTTCTGGTGCTTTGTGTTTACCTTGAGAAAAGTTTTTTTCTAATTCACGATATGAATTAACCAACCCTTCGATGTCTGGACCGTCTGTTTCATTCCAAAATTTTTCAGGAAAATATTCAGGTTTTTCATATTCAACATCTTCTTCTTCAGTAGCTACAGTTTGCTCTATTGGATCAGGTCCATCAGGAACTAATACATCTTCAATAACTTCTGGATTAGCTGCTTCTTCTGCTGCTTGTTCTTCTTTTAACTCGTTTAAACCATCATCTAGTAATGATTCTGCTTGCTGATTGTCTGCCATATCACCCTCTTGCTCGTTGTACTCGTTTTTCAATTTCCCTTACAATCGAGTTCTGCCCTTCACGACAAAAACCATACGATGCCGATTCCCCTGGAATAAAACTAGGTTGTTCGATTGTAATGGCTCTTAGGTGTTTTAACACCTTTTGCCCATCCTCAGTATTAAAAACTCTAAAATAAAGTCTATTTAATTCTTGTGGATCAACAAAATCTTTGCTATCTATTTCTTGTTCGTCTGTTAATGCTAATTCATCCCAGCTCATTTAATTACTCCATTGGTAATTCTTGTTGATTTTCTTGTGGTGCTTGCTCTCCTTGCTCCATCATGGTTTGTTGTTGTGCTGCTTGCTGCGCCATCATGGCTGCTTCTTGCATTAATGCAGCTCGTTCTTCTGGATTATTAATAAGCTCTGCTGGAATGCCTAATTTATCAGCAATATAATCAGCAATTTCTCCTGTTTTTATTGCCGCAGCTCCTTCTGGACCTAATTGAGCTGCTATTTGTGAAAATTGTAATACATTACTTACATCGTTTTGATTTTGCGACATAGCAATCGGACTAACTGGTTTTACTTTTATTTCTAAGCCATTTACTTTTAAAGGTAATTCAATCATACCTTGCTCATCCATAATAGCTAAAGTTCTTCTAATCAAAGGATTCATAGTTTCTGATATAAGTCGACCAAAAGCACTACCTAAATTTTGCGCTAATTCTTGTATTCGTTGTTGTATTTCAGTCGCACTACGTGCTGACATGTCATCTCTTGGGATTGATTCATCAAGTAATATTTTTTTAATAGACATTTGTAATTGGTCAATCACAATTTGCGACAACTGCGGATCCCCACTACGAGGTAATGGTTTTAAACTTTCACCTTGCGGTCCACCATTTTTAGCTACTGGTATAATAGCACCTGGTTTTAATACTACTGTGTTAGGATTTAATACACCATCGTCAGCTGCGGTGTATACCCCAGCAATAGCAAGTGATGCATTTTTTAATAACAATTCTTTTACTTTATTCAAAGTTTTTATATCAGGTATTGCTACTGTTAATGGTCCACGACCATGTACTTCGCCTGCTGCTTTCATATATCTTGATATAATCCAAGGTGATGATTTTAATTCACGATGCAATAACTCATATTTTTCTTTAGAAAAACATAATTGATAATGGTATAACCCACTATCTAAATCTTTGATTGTTGATTCTAATAATTCTACTTCTTTGATAGGATTATCTCTTAGCATGTCTTGTAAAGTTGAATTTAATTTTGCGTCTGGATACATCACTGGTATTTGCTCTACTTTACATTTTATGTTCCGATAAACATTTTCTACTTTACCATAAGCTCCTTCTTCAAAAGAAACCAAATACATTGGTATTGAGGTAAAACGAATAGGGTGTAATTCATCACCAGGTTGCACTAACATAACGCCAGTACCAACTGCTAAATCTAATAAAAACTCACCCATAGCTAAATCAAAATTGCTGCTACGTATAACAGAAAACATTTTGTCGCTATAAATATCTAAAATTCTTTGTACTTCTACTTTTTGTTCGTTAGGTATGTCATTGCCAGGCTCTAATCTACACCAATTAGTTTGTGGCGGAAATAAGCCAGATTGTATTCTATTAGCAAATCGTTGCGTAGAATCTATAGCGGTAGAGTCAAACACGTCTGCCATTTTGTTTTGCCCAACAACACCACCTTCATAATAACCTTCGTATAAATTACGATTTGGCAAAGCAAAACGGTAACAATCTTCATATACTGATTCCCATGTGTCTTTTTTAGCTTTGGCAGATTTATAGCGTTTGCTAATTTGCTGTACTGTTGGCTTCATTTTTTCTTTTTAAATTTTTCTTTTATAGATCCCATTTTAAATTTACCACCACTAGCTTTAGCATACTCTTTTGCAGCTTTGACGCCATTTGCAGTATAATTAAAATGTCTAATTTTTCCTGTTTTTGGATTTGTTACTGAAGGCATATTATACTCCTGATTGGGCTTTGCCGCCCTGTTTTTGTATTGCTGCAAATTTAAACGCAGCATCTCTGCGCCTACGTAATCTTTCTCGTCTTGATAATTCTGATTCTGATTTACCCAGTGTTTCTACTTCTGGTTCTGGAGCAGGCTCTTTTTCAATGTCACCTAAAAATGTTTTACCCGTTTTTTGTTTAAAAATGTCAGCAGCAGCTTGGCTTACTGGCGGCGGTTTAAGAACAGCAGCTCTTTCAGAAGAAGTTAATTCTTCATCATCAGCCATCCTAGCTCTTACCCTAGCACCTCGTTGTCTATATACATCTTTGCCTGTTAAGCTATCTTCGCCCTTTTCAAAAAATTTTGAGAAAGGATCGCCAGGTGCAGGACCAAAACCATCAGATATAAATTTACCTGAGGTTGCTACTGGTCGTAACAAAGATTCGCCTGTCTTTTCATCTTCGCCTTCTTCGTATCTAACCCCATTAATGGTTACTATACCACCTTCTTTTATAAATCTACCTTTACCATATTTGCTATGCAATCTTATTTCAGCCATAACATTACCCTAAAGTTGTTTTCTTTATACCAGTTTCAGCATCTTCTCGCAATGGCGATAGCAAAGTTCGTCTGCCACCGTAACGCTGACTACGTTTACGTTTTTGTAAGCCTTGCATTTCGTCAAGACGTTCTTGTTCAGTACGTGCTTTTTCTGCCGCTAATTCGTCTTTTTGCCTTTGTTGCTCATCCAAAACATCTTGTGAAATTGGTTCTGGCGCTGGCATTTTTGGTTTTGAAAATACTGCACCCATATTTATTTCCTTTTTTTCTTAAAACCAGCTTTCATATTAGCATAGGCTTTATCTGAAATGGTTGATTTAGATTTAGGGCGGCTAGTGCCTGCTTTCTTACGTGCGTTAATGTTTGCGTATAAACCTTTTTTGCCTGGCATAGATCCTCCTAATAATATTTAGCATACATTACGTAATCTGATTTATCATGTCCAAACTGTTTCATCAGACCCTCGTAATTGAATTGTAATACAGATGCCCAGTTCTTTGCAACTTGATTCTCGTTATGAACAATTACTTGTAAACGATGCAATGCCATATATTTTGCTCCGTAATTTAATACAAATTTAGCAGATCTAGTCGTTGCTACAGGATGTTTATTAAACATTTTACTGCCTAAACACCACGCTTCTGCAACAGACGGAAATACGGTAGCAAAACCAAAACACGATGCTATTTGATTATCATACAAAACTGTAATTGCTGGACCCATCATTTGTAATGCTTCAATGTTAGCTACTGTTTCATCATAGGTTGCGTGATACATCGTGTCAGCTATTCTACGATCTAAATAATATGCATCATCGTTTTGGTACTCACGATAAAGTATTCTTTCATTATTATTTAAACTATTGTAAAATTCTATTAATCCTATAGGGTTTTGCGAGGTTTTTGACACCCCTCTTTTACCTCGCATCTCTTTAGAATACATTAAAGTCCATCCTTGCTGTCGTTTGTTGTTGCCCACCGCCTTGTGCATTTTTACGAGTGAGGATCCGATGCTCTCCTCCACCCAACATCAGATACCCAAACGCATCCCCAATATGCGAAAAATTATTTTTAAACGGCACATCTTTAAAGCGTTCATACCCTGCACCTACCGCTTCTCGTTTAAAATAATACCCACCAGCTAACGCTTTACGCAACATTGAACACTTTTTATTGACAATCAACCCAGCTTTACCTGCAATTAAACGGTTCATAGGCATGGCACCTGCTTCTCTACGCACCTTAAAGTCATTACTAACTGTAGGTCTGGCGTTCATCCCTTGTGTTTTGAGGTGGTCAAACGCAGTAACCTCAAATATTTCATCACGTTTGCTACCAGCTGGATCACCCCAAATCTTGATATCCTTAGCATTTGGAAACATTTTGTTAATTTCAACCTTTAATTGTGTGGTAAATCGTTCTAACCCCATGTCAAACGTCACCAATTCGTGCAATATATGCCAACGACCGTTGTCTAAACGCTGACCAAACACTGCTGCTGGCGTTAATCCAAAGTCAAGCCCTATTTGTAATGGATATTCTGGCAAGTATTCTATTTCTTCACTCATTAAACTATCCGTATATTCTTGCCATACCGCACGCCCTTCTTGCACAAATACATATTCACCGCCTGCATAACAACGAATCCAATCTAAATTTTTGCCACCTAACATTTGTTCGTAGTAGCCTTCAGTTAAGTTATCAATGTTTTCTGCTTTCTCATTGATTGCCCAATATTTGCTACCTGCGTAAATAGCATCCTCATAATTAGCATCAACTTCTTTAACGCCACCTGGTTGTTTGTAAAACTTCCACGCATACTTACCTTTCATTTTTTCTTTTTCAGCAAGGCGATGCCACCAATGGTCATCATCAGGTGGGTTGGTGTCCATAATAATAAAACGATGATTGCAACCACCATGTGCTTTGGTTGGAAATCGACCTACCCTGTGCGTCAAGCCATCAATTACCGCTTTCGGTAGTTCTCTGGCTTCATTCACCCAAGCACCTGTCAGTTCTAATGACAATAACTTACGCACATCTTTAGGTGTATCCAGTGCTAAAAAAATGACTTCCATGTCAAGACCTGCTAACTTCCCTTTTGGCGGTAACTGTATATGGTGTGTTAACGGTGGTGACCAACGCATTTGACCCCACGTTGCTTCGTCAAATATTTCTAACCACGTTTTAATCGTGGTAGTTCTAAGCTCTGGATAAGAGTTACGTACTACAACAAAACGACTGTGGCGAGTGTTGTCCAGTGGTGATACTGGTTGTTGTAATGCACGCAACATTATCTCAGATGCACAAGCATAAGATTTACCAGAGCCTACTGGACCCATTAGTCCACGCACAAAAGAACTATCGTTTAAAAATTTCCATACGGTAGGACTTTTGCTAAAATCCAGATTCAATGCGGTTACATCAGATTGTTGATGTTGGTTCGTTCTGCGCTTTGATATGTCTTTACTGCCTGTAACTCTTGCCATTATAAATTATATTCCTGTATCGTTTCAATCCACGTATTGGGAATGTTTATCATTGCATTGTATTCGTTTCCAGAATTAGTACAAGCTAATAATATTCTTTCAGAATTTTTGTCAACTAAAAATCCTACTGATACACACCGATCAAGTTTAGAATTGTTTGCTGCATCTTCTTTATTCACCCATCCTGTTTCTGCTACAGCATCATACCATACCACTAAAGTAATTTTAGTCTTTGGTTTTTTTGTCCTTGGTTTTTTCTGGCTGTTTCTCTTTAATGTCATATACCGTTTCAGGTCCTGATATGTTAATACCTAATACCGATGGTCTGTTTTGTGCTGTGTCTACGTTCAACATACCATAGTGTTTTGCTAATAAACGAAGTGCTGCTATCTTGTCGTACATTTCAATTTCTAATTGATTGCCATACTGTGTAGGTGTTACCTTCATTTTTTTAATACCACGTTTTGCTTTTTCGCTTAATTCATCAGATGCAAGCATAGTTGTGTGTCCGTTGCTATCCCATTGTAAAACATCTGTCAATTCAGACGAACCAATAGCTGCTAGCTCTTGTTCTACTGCCTGCCTTTTAACATCGTTTGGAGATTTTAATATCTCTTTAGCTTCACGCAATGATAATGTTTTTGCCATAAACTGAGTATATAATTGTTTTTACCAAAAATCACAAAAATTTTGTGTCAAAGGGATATACGTAAGGGGTGACGGCACCCCCCAAAAGGTCGATTGCAGAAAAATGATAGTATAAGCCGTATAATTTAACATAATAACGATTATGCGAATAAATAATAATATATAAGTCATTGATTTTATTACATATATGATAGTATAAGCGATTGCTAATATAGATATGTTTGGTTTATGCCTTGTTTATTTGTGTATTGGTGTTGTTTGTAATCATATATGTAGGGGGTTATATTTTTACCCTTGATAATCCCATTATAAGTAATAGATCAAACAAATAACTTGCAATAATAGTTATATATAGTATTATCTAGGTGTAAGTTAAATAATAAGAGGATAAAACAATGATACATTATATAAGTGAATTTAAGAAAGTATTTGATATTTGCGACATAGTACAGCCTAAATACAATATTAAGGATGGATGGATGTATATGTTTTCTAATGATAATAGGCATACTTTTATGCATAGAACAACAAGAGATAAAATACAAATAACTGCAAATATTGAGATTGAAAATGATTAGTTTATACATTACTGGTTTGGTAGTTGGTTTTGGATTAGGTTTAATGTTTTCTGGAATTGGTTTAATTATATATTTAGAACATTTTAATAAATAGGAGGTTTTAACAATGAAAAGAATATTAAAAGATAAAACAATATATAAATGTCAAGGCTATATTAATATCAAGAATAAACATATTTTATATATGCTGCATAATTGGTTGTATATTCATTTAGATATTATTGAAATTATTGCTGATATAGACATAGAAAACTTATGTAATATATTGTCGCTGGAATCAATAAAAGATATTAAACATTACGAATACAATTAAAGGGGGTTTAATTATGATAAATACAAATACAAAAGAAAATAAAGATATACAACCACAAATATATATTGCTTGTTTAGCATCATATAATGCTGGTGTTTTACATGGCGCGTGGATTGTGCCTTCTAGTGATGAAGAAGAATTACAAGGGCAGATTAATCAAATTCTAAAAACATCAAAACAACCATTTGCGGATGAATGGGCGGCACATGATTATGATAACTTTTATAATTTAGGAGAATATCCTGCTATTAAAAATATATGTAAAGTACAGAAAGCAATAGAAAATCATGGCTATGAATTGGTAAATGCTTATTTACAATATCATAATGATATTGATTCATTAACTGATATTGAAGATTTATACGCTGGTCATTATCATTCTTTTGAACAATATGCAGAAGAATATGTTATTGATTGTGATTCGTTTAATAATATTCCAGATCATTTACAATATTATTTTGATTATGAAAAATACGCAATAGACTTGCAGCAAGATTATTATGTTGTCGAATCTAGCAATTATGGTGTATACATATTTAGAAATTTTTAAAGGGGTAAATTATGAAAGACGAACACAACCAAAACCAGGAATACATGACACTTAAAGAAATAATATTATCTATTATATTTTTCATATTTTTAATTGGTACATGCTGGATATTTTTATTAATAACATATAATATATAGATCTAGGTTTTTCATTGATAGCTATATCGGCTATTTCCTAAAGGCAATTAACTTGCCATTTTGCCCTGATAGATTTTTTTATCAGGGTTTTTTTTGTGATGATAGTACACATGGGGGAACCGCTTTCTATTGGTTCAGTGTAAATGATTCAGCATAGCATGGTACAACATAGCATGTATTCGCTTAACAGCGAATATACACATGCGGAGTTGTTGGGGTACAAATCTGCAATCCTTCTATGTCAATGCCGTTCACAAGCCTATTCGTATAAGGCGCAATGCGATGTTGCGATGTTGCATGCCAAGCTAAACCAGCACCGCATATAAGTAAATGCTTATCATGCCAAGCTGAACCAATAAACTATATATTTCTATTGACACTAGATTAAACTAGATGTAGCATTAAGAGGTAACATAAATTAAATAGAGGGGTACTCTTTATGAATACAAAAGAATTTATACAATTAGCAAATAATAAAAGACTATCTAATAAAAATGAATGGGTGTTTTTAAATGAATATGTAAATGATATACCACTTTTATATAAAGCATTTGATACTTGGATACAAGTTTTTAAGTATAAAGGGGTTAAAGATAGCTCGCCGATGAATATGAATGTATCAGAATTTAAACAATACTTATTAAATATGATTGAGGTGTAACAATGCACCCAATATTATTCATAAAACTAGCAATATTAATCTTGATCCCTGCAGCTGTAATCGCTATGGGGGTTGTACTTTTAATCAATAAATAGGGGGAACGATGCCAATTAAATCACTACAAAATATAATCTACACCCTATTTGAGCAGGCAAAGTTAGACGATCCAGCGCATGGACAACTGTACGATCAAGCCTACAAGGAAATCAGCAACATATTGTCTGCCGCAGAGTGGGGGGAACGTGAACGAAGAAGATTATAAAGGCGCAGTCTACAGTATCTTACCTATCAGGGTGTGTAAGTTGGGTAAAAAACTTAGTAAGGGGGAGCTGTTGACCTTTATCTCTATGTGTACGTTTAGCAACCGACAAGGGCTATTGTTCGCAACCTGCGAATCTATTGGCGCAAGATCAGGGCAAGACAAGAACACCGTTGCTAACAACATGGACAAGCTCAAAAAGTTAGGTTTGATGCGAGATTTGGAAAAGAAGTTTCAAAAAGGGCAATTATCTAAATGGAAAACAGGCAGACGACAAGTGCTGTACTTGGGGGGTGGCAAAGATGAAGTACCCAACCACGAGGAATTGCCTGTCGTATCTTTTAACAAAATGGATAGACAGCATTTAAAAGAACATATTGAACAAGCAGAGCAACAGGTTAGTATCAAGCATGAGCCTGTGGATATGCAGTATTTAACAGTGTTAAATTTAGCGGTGTCAAGTGCATTAGGGCAACCAGTGCGTTACAGTAGTACCGAGTATGCAAAGTACATGCAAGGGAAAGATTTTAAAATAAAATTTGATAATGTCTTTCCCAAGGCAAGATCGTTTATTCAGAAACACAAACGAGTACCAAAACTACATGAGATTATGGAGGGGTTATGAGTTTATATTTATCAGAGCAACAAAGGGCAACAATTGAACGCACCAGTATAGGTAAAGAGGTGTTGCAACAGTTACAAAAAACTGAAGAAAAATATCAGGAGCTGTTAAGGTATGGGAAAACGAGGGTATTGTCGTGTATCTCCTTAGATTTGTACGGTAAAATCAAGAAACAAGAGGATGTAACTTGTAACAACCTAGCAGAATATTTAATCAGACCGAAACATATACCAAAAAAAGATGTTTTAATTAAAAGTTTAAAGGCTCTACATAAGGGGTATGGTATTGTGATTGAAACTGCGAAAGAATCAGGACTAGAAAAAATTGACATAGATTTTTTTAATATAACCAAGTCCAATGGGGATGAGATCTTTGTCGTACCTGATCGCAACACCAAAGCTATTATTGAGAAACAGCACCAGGACAAACCGATATTGGTGTACACCATGCAAGAGCTATGCCATTTGATTAGTGGTGATGAGATGCAGTATCAACTAAAGAAAAATTTTCAAGCAACGGTAGAGCAACCAAAGTTAGCCGATGAGGAAATACCATTTTGATACAAAAAATAAACAAGAATTTAAATTTAGAAATAGATTTGTTTGCCTGTAACGAGGATGAATTTATTTATTTTTATTTAGGCTTGACTTATGAGGTCAAGAAGCAATTATCTAATGCTTTTTACAAAGGTTACAGCAGCAGAAAGATTGCGAACAAACGACCCTTTATGACTCACAAAGAAGAAAGTGGAGTGACTAGGTTAGAAATACACCCATTGGATGTATTTGAGAACAGAGGGTACATTAAAACTATTTTGCGACAGGAGTAAGTATGAAACTGCAAAAAGATGACGAGTACGTAGACACCGTACAACTTAACATTGTGGTACCCAAAACAATGCGAGAAGATTTTAAGGAAGCGTGTGATTTTAGAAGGATTAGTCAACGCCAACAGCTAATCTTTTTAATGCAGGATTATGTGGATGCCATACAATTAGAGAGGGAAAAATTATGATTGAAGTATTTAAAGTATTGTTAGCGAAACATAGAGCTAAACTAACTGAGCTAAATTTAAGTTTACAACTGTGTGAAATTAGAGATGGTTCGTCCATGCCTAATAATTTGAACGAAATTATTAAAAATATTGCACAAACTGAATTGTATATTAACAAACTTCAAGATATATTAGATAGCTTTGAAGCCAAACAAAACAAAGAGGGGAAAGAAAATGTTGAATGATTTTACTATGGAAGGGAGCAGTATGTTCCCAAATATCGTTACCTTTAATGCTAATTCAGGGGTATGGAAGTTACGCCAAGACGGTGAAACCAATGAGGTAGAAATGCCAAAGCAAGTGGTGATGGACTTAGCAGTATTTACCAAAGGTTGGAATCTAATCTTAAAAGGGCAAGCACCACAATCAAACATGGTGAAGTACGACAAACCGTTTCCTGCTAAACCTGGCGAGGAGTTTAAGAAAACATTTTGTATCCGTATGTATGCCAAAGACATTGGGTTATGTGAGTTTGGTTCGAACAGTGCAATGGTTAGTCAAGCGATCCAAAAATTTTTCAATACTTATTTAGAAGGTAAACCAGATGAGGTTAAAGTACCAGTGGTTGCCATCAAGCCTAACGGCAAAGCAGGCGAATGGTATGTACCAAACTTTGAGATTGTAAAGTACATCGATAGACCAGAAGGATTAACAGAAATTAATGTAACTGAAACAGTAGATTTATCTATGCCTGGTAAACCCAACGAGAATCAGTTTGATCATTTAGATTCACATTTAAAACCTGCTAAACCAAGTAGTCGTAAGAAAGTGCATCCATCGGAAGAACCTAACGACAGCTTAGATTGTTTAGATGATTCACCAAATGAAGATGACGATGAATTCTAATGATATTAACTGGAAGGACTATATTTTACCAGTAGCTCAAGATATATTTGGTGAGCCAACAAGTCAGAGCAACGATATGGTTCGCTTTGGTGCGAAAGGATCAAAGGTAATTAATTTAAACAGTGGCACTTTTTACGATCACGAAAATGGCATTGGTGGCGGTTGTGTTGATTTATTACGTCATTATTTTCCTGATGAAAAACCTATTAGTATACTGCAAGAACGGTATGGATTGGAGCAGAACCCACAAGTTAGTACCCCCTCTGCCCAGTCCGTACTCTTGGCACAATACGATTACACTGACGAGAAAGGTAGGGTGTTGTATCAGAAGTTACGCATGCAACCCAAAGACTTTCGTTGGAAATCAGACAAAGGCTACACGTTAAATGGGGTAGAACGTGTGCCTTACGCCTTACATGAAATGGTTAAAGCAGGCAATAAGTTTATCTTTTTATGCGAAGGTGAAAAAGATGCTGACACATTGCGTATGCGTGGCATGATTGGTACTACGTTTGGCGGTGCTAGTGATATGCCTGACGAATGTCTACCTTACTTTAAAGACAAACGTGTGTTTATTGTAGGAGATTACGACAAAGCAGGTATGAAGCGAGTACGTGAATTGTATAACAAACTAAAACCTATTGCTAAAGTAGTCAAGCATTGTTGGTTAGAAGGGCAAAGTGAAACCTGTAATGACATCACCGATTGGTTGGATGCAGGACACACCGTAGAAACATTAAAACAATTAGTCAAAAAATGTCCAGAAAATTTTGAAGAAATGGACATAGAACCTAATTATCGTTTTATGACCTATGATGATATTATGACCATGCAACCACCTAAGTTTTTAGTGAATGGTTTTTTACAAGAGAACAGCTTGGCTATGATCTGGGGACACAGTGGTAGTTACAAGTCTTTTGTAGCATTGGATTTTGCTTTGTGCATTGCAACAGGTAAAGACTTTCATGGTAACAGTGTCAGTCCAGGTGCGGTACTGTACGTAGCAGCAGAAGGATCTAGTGGTTTTAAAAACAGAACTACTGCATGGCATGAGCATTATCAAAAGAAGATTGATAATTTTTACTTGATCCCAATGGCACTGGATATTAACGAAGAAAGAACGATGGATGATTTGCTAATGGATGTAGGCATGTATCGAATACAACCTAAATTAATAGTGGTTGACACGTTAGCTAGGTGCAGTGGTGGCAGTGAAGAAAACAGCGCCACAGAGATGTCCAAGATTATTAATAATTTAGATAAGTTTCGTGAAGCCACAGGCGCAACATGTTTAATTGTACATCACAGCGGTAAGTCAGGCAGTCAGTATCGTGGATCATCCGCTATCTATGCTGCGATGGACACATCTATACAAGTAGCAAAAGACGATATGTATTGCACACTAACGTCAGACAAGATGAAAGACTGTGAACCGTTTGAACAGATGCAGTTTGAAATGCAGAAGATAGATTTTTTAGGTGGACAATCATTGGTGGCTACCATTGATGACAACTCTAATCGCATGACCAAACACCATGAGTTATTAGATTTAATTAGTAAGATGTTGTTGCATGGTGATAGTAGTACACACCCTGACGTACCGAAAGGACAGCTGACCATTACACGTAGTGATTTACGAGAACAAGCATTAGAATTGTTTGATGGGTTAGGCAGTACCAAAGCTAAAAACTTTAGTAAAGTATTAGAAAAATTAATAGCAGATAATAAAGTATTATTTGCAGGGTCAGCTAAAGGCAAGCAATACTTATGGCTGCCAAAACAAGAAGAACAAAACACCAACCAATTTTAAGGAAAAATTATGAAAAAAATTAATGACAAAGGATTTGGTAAGTTATCCCCTGACGATATGTTGAGTGCCAGTCAGATACCTTATTTATTTGCTGCACCGCACACCGTATTACAACAGATAAAAGATGTACGAGCAGGAACTTATGAACGCCCATTGTACAGCGAAAAAATGGAGGAACGCATGAACATGGGTAATGTATTAGAAAGCACCATTAATGAATTAACCAAAGAATTATTAGAAATAGATGTTAACTATCCTGTGACTGAAGTAATGAGCAAAGAATTAGGAATAGATAGAAACAACAAAGCCTATGATCTGTATGCTAGTTTAGACGGTATTGCTTACATACAAAAAGCAACCACGATTGTACCCATTGAAGGTAAAATTTACACCCCATACGGTGAATTTATGGAGAATGTCGTAGGTAAGATGGTGGTGGAGTACAAAAATATGCAAGGTAAACCTTACGATTCAATCGATGAACTAAGGCTACCACCGTATGGTCGTGGTTATCTACAAGCAGAATGTCAAGCCTGGATTGCGGATGCAGATTACTTGTGCGTGTCTATTCTTTTTAATGGTAACGATCACCGTTGTTATGTGATGCCTGCTAGCGATTACATTCAACAAGAGATTGTGGCTAAAGCACATACCCTTTATGAGCATTTAGATAACGGT
>Ga0208159_1000202_pt1 | contig 24836 bp, 25 predicted proteins | sample 9_EtaG_FD_184082 | JGI IMG/M metagenome (GOLD analysis project Ga0208159, IMG submission 184082) | Marine viral communities from the Subarctic Pacific Ocean - 9_ETSP_OMZ_AT15188 metaG (SPAdes) (version 2) | ecosystem: Environmental > Aquatic > Marine > Oceanic | place: Pacific Ocean | collected... | reverse complement strand
TCAGCTTCTTCCATTGCCCAAACTGCCTCTTCCTCAGTCCAAGTATAGAATGTTCCCTGATTAAATGGTTGCTGTTCATTAAAAAACATTCCATCAGAAACAGGCATATCACCAGATGGGTTAATCAAAATACTATTTTCATTTGTGGCCCAATCTTTATGAGAAGTACAATTTAAAACTATACTCCACTTTCCCAAACAAGTTGCATTGAAAGCTGGTAAATTCCAACCCTCTCCCCCTGATAATCCAGTAAGGTCAATATCTACGGAGTTTAGAAACTCATTTACTTCGCTGTTCTTTTGAAGCACAGGAAGAAAGTTTATATTGCTATAATGCTCTCCCCCAAGAGTATTATTAATTAAGCCCTGCATTTGATCTGGCTTAAAAAATGGATTTGTAACACAGCAAGTTAATAGATATTTACTGTTGTTGCCATACTTTTTTAACCAAGTCTGTATTATCTTTTGAGTGTGTTTTCTGTTTTCGAACTTACCCATAAGTCCAAAATGAGTGACACCCTCCATATAAGTTTTTCCAGTTGTTTTAAAATCCTCATCTAAACCCAAAGGAAGAAAACTTGTATTGTTACAATCGACTCTTTTGAAGTTATCTATAGCGTCATTTGAACTAAAGAAAACATGGTCTTGTACATTACATATTGCAGACTCTATTGGGGTAGGCTGATTGCACTCATAAAAAGTAAAAAGGTACTGTTTTCTAGTTTTCCTATTTTCACTACCATTTAAGTGCCAAAGCTTAAAGCTAGGAATGTCTTGAGACAAGTAATCAAACCTAGCATTTATAGCATTTTCTATATACTTTTTAAGATCTTCGGAAAAATCGTAAGCTGAAAGGTCAGGCTCTCCAATTGGAAATATACCTATATCAACTTCTTTTTTATGTAGCTCTCGTATTAAATTAAAAGCTACATTTCCGAAGCTAAGCCTATTTAAAGGAACTTCTAAAAGCAACTTCATTAAAATGGAACGTCGTCAGATGAATTATCTCCACCATCTTTCTGATCGCCACCGCCATCAGAATCACTCTTCTTAGAGTTAGACAAGAACTGAAGATCTTTACCTCTGATGAAGTATTTACTATAGTTTTTGCCATCTTTCTCCCAGCTTGACATGCAAAGTTCTCCTTGAACAATAAATTCTCTACCTTTGGTGAGATATTTTTCTGCTAGTTCTGCTGTTTTGTCCCAGTATTCCACATCAATGAAACACTTAGTTTTAGCGTTTGCTGTTGATACACCTACCCTAAGGTTGGTTACTTTTTTACCAGTGTTGGTAGTTCTTACTTCAGGATCTTTTACAAGATATGCGGCGGATGTTATTGAATTATACATTATGTGTTTGTTTTTTTACTTTATCTATAAATTTATTATGAAGATTAATACAGCCTTGAATACTCATTTCGAGATCCTCTGCTATTTCTCTCCAAGGCGTGAGCTTATTATTATTCACATTATATCTCCTGTCAATAATTTTTTTTATTCTTTTGTCTTGCTCTTTTTTTAAGCATTTTGAAAAAGCGGCTAAAGCTTCTTCTTTTTTAATATTTTCATAGAAAGAATCAGAATATGGTTCAATGAAACAATCCTCATCATCTAAAAAAACTTCCTTAACTTTTTTCTTTTTATTTAAAATGTTAAGGCATTTCCATTTAGTTTGATTAGCCAAATGCGTTGAAAATTTAGTTTTCCTATTTGGATCATAATTTTTAGCTGACTCGTAAACAGCTAGATCTTTTTCCTGGTTTAAAACATTCTTTTCTAGATTATTATTTGATCCAGATAAGAAATAGTTAACCATGGTGTGATAAATGCCAGAGTGTCTATTGATTAATTCAAGAAGACTGTCTTCGTCATTATTTTCCTTGATCCTGTTGATTAAAGTTAAGTCGCTTTGCACAGGGTCTATTTTAGCATCTGTTTGGCCTTTTTCCATTTTATTTATATTTAATTATAAGATAATTAAATATTTTATAAAACGTTATCGTTACAGTATACGTAATGCATAGGTATTACGTAATAGTTACAATAACGTCCTTGTTCCGTTTCACGGTATTATACTTCTAATGTCAAGTTTGTCAACAAAAAAAAATTTTAATTAAATTTGGTTTTAATATTTGACGATGGAGCCACTCAAGTGTAAAACTTTCTGACTATGATTTTCCAAGAGCAACTATCACGTAAGCCCGACCATTATCCTTGGGCGCAAGAATTTATCGAAGCAATGCACAATGGGTTCTGGACTGACAAAGAATTCAGTTTTACAAGCGATATACAAGACTTCAATGTTAATTTATCTCCAAAGGAGAGAGATATGATTATTCGTACTCTTTCGGCTATTGGTCAGATAGAAGTGGCTGTAAAAAAGTTTTGGAGCAAGCTCGGAGATAATCTACCTCACCCTAGCTTGACTGATCTAGGATATGTTATGGCTAATATTGAAGTAATCCATAATAATGCTTATGAAAGACTACTCAAAGTACTTGGACTTGAAGATGTATTTGAGGAAAATTTAAAGTTAGACTTCATTGAAGGTCGTGTAAAATATCTTAGAAAATATAATCATAAATTTTACAAAGATTCAAAAAAACAATATGTGTATTCGATCATTCTTTTCACGCTTTTTGTGGAGAATGTTTCTCTGTTTTCGCAGTTTTATATTATTAATTGGTTTAATCGCTATAGGAATGTTCTTAAAGATACTGGACAGCAAGTCAAGTATACCAGAAATGAAGAAAACATTCATGCGCTGGCTGGGATTAAAATAATAAATACAATAAGAAGTGAATATCCTGAGCTTTTTGATGAAGAGTTAGAGCAGAGAATAAAGCATGAAGCCAAGGAGGCTTTTGTTGCGGAGAGTAAAATTGTTGACTGGATGATTAATGGTTTTAATGAAAAAGGATTGAACGCTAATATCTTAAAAGAATTTATAAAAAACAGAATCAATGATTCTTTAGAAAAAATAGGTTTTGAACCTGCATTTGATGTTGAAACTTCTATATTAGAAGATACAATGTGGTTCGAAGAGGAATTGATGGGAAATAATGCTACAGATTTTTTCCATTCTAGACCTGTCGAATACTCTAAAAATTCACAAACATTCGATGCAGACGATCTATTTTAATGAAAAAATATTATTGGTTAAATAAAGATTCTAAAGATTTCTTAAAAAGAGGTTATCTAGAAAAAGATGAGTCCCCAAAACAAAGGATTGCTGATATAGCTGCGGCTGCTGAAAAATATTTAAAATTAAAAGGCTTCGCTGAAAAATTCGAAGACTATACAGCTAGAGGTTTCTACTCTTTATCTAGTCCTGTCTGGGCTAATTTTGGAAGAAAAAGAGGGCTACCTATTTCTTGTAATGGGATTTATATAGAGGACAGAATGGATTCTATTTTAGAGAAACAAGCTGAGGTAGGAATGCAAACCAAACATGGCGCTGGTACATCAGCTTATTTTGGATCTTTAAGAGGTAGAGGAGAAGAAATATCATCTGGAGGCACATCTAGTGGATCAGTTCATTTTATGGAGCTTTATGACAAAGTATCTTCTGTTGTTTCTCAGAGTAATGTAAGAAGAGGATCATTCGCTGGTTATTTACCAATAGATCATCCAGACATTAAAGAATTTTTGAGGATCAGAAGTGAAGGTCATCCCATACAAGATTTGTCTTTTGGTGTATGCATTGATAATGCTTGGATGAGAGATTTGATGGATGGAGATAAAGAGAAAAGATCTATATGGGCATCTGTCATAAGAAAAAGATTTGAAACAGGGTATCCTTATATATTTTTTACTGACACTGTAAATGATGAAGCTCCTAAAGCTTACAAAGATAAAAAATTAAAAGTACACGCTTCTAATCTTTGTAGTGAGATAGCCTTAAGTTCATCTGAAGAGGAATCTTTCGTTTGTTGTTTAGCATCTTTAAATTTAGTCCACTGGGATGAAATAAAAGAAACTGATGCTGTAGAAACTTTGACATTCTTTCTTGATGCTGTCATGGAAGAATATATCCAAAAAACTGAGGGGATGCCATTTATGAAATCATCTCATGAATTTGCAAAAAGACAAAGGGCTGTCGGCCTAGGAGTTTTAGGTTGGCATTCTTACTTACAACAACAAATGATTGCTTTTGAGGGATTGCAAGCTCAGTTCTTAAATCAGGAAATACATCAATTTATTAGAGAAAAATGTGATAAAGCAACAGAAGATCTCTCTGTCCTACTTGGAGAACCCGAATATCTTAAGGGTTATGGTAGGCGTAACATGACCACAATGGCTATTGCACCTACCACTTCAAGTTCTTTCATATTAGGACAGGTTTCTCCATCCATAGAACCTTTAAATAGTAATTATTTTACAAAGGATTTAGCCAAGGGTAAGTTTACTTACAAAAATCCTTACCTTGAAAAACTTTTAGAAGAAAAGAAAAAGAATACACAAAAAACCTGGAAATCCATTCTAATTAAAGGTGGATCAGTTCAACATCTAGATTTCCTAACTGATGAAGAAAAAGATGTATTTAAGACTTTTGGAGAGATATCACAAAAAGAAATAGTAATTCAGGCCGCACAAAGGCAGAAATATATAGATCAGAGCCAAAGTCTAAATTTAATGATTTCACCTAAATGCCCACCAAAACAGGTAAGTGAATTGCTTATATTTGGATGGGAACAGGGAGTTAAGACTTTTTATTATCAAAGAAGCGCTAATCCAAGTCAAGAATTAGCTAGGTCTATTCTATCTTGTTCCTCTTGCGAAGGATAAAAATTCATTTTTAATCATTTTTTGTGTAAATTTTTTCGTATGGAGTACGATTTTTCAGACCAAGCAAAAGACTTTTTAGAGTCACAGGCCGCTAAAAGACCTGGACGTAAAAGTGGAGCGCAGACTCCAGCTAAACCTTCAGAACGTAAAAAAGGTTCAAAGAAAAATCCTAAAGGCTCAGCTGGCGGAGGCAAAAAAACTCCTAAAATTACTTTTTCTGAAAAAGTAGTAACAGCTCTTAAAAATAAAGTAAAAGAGCATAATTCCAAACACTCTAGAAAAGTAACATTAGGACAACTTAAAAAAGTTTATAGGCGAGGCTCTGGAGCTTTTTCAAGTAGCCACAGACCTGGAAAAAGCAGGGGCCAGTGGGCTATGGCTAGAGTAAATACATTTCTAAAAATGATGAGAGGTGGCAAAGTTAAGAAATCTTATCGTGCTGCTGATTCAGATATAGCTAGAGGAAGCGAAGAATATTACAATGAGGAAGTGGGTCATGAGTATATAGAGTTTAGTGATCTTAACTTTACTATGGCTAAAATTGATCTTCTTAAAGCTGGTGTATCTGAGGAAGAAATGGAAACTGAAGCTGAAGATTTAGATTATACAGAGGCTCAAAAAAAAACTCTAAATAAACCGTTTAGGTTACCATCAGGCTCTAAAAAGAAGTTTGGTGTATATGTCAAAAACGAAAAAGGCAATGTTGTCATGGTTAAGTTTGGTGATCCAAACATGGAGATCAAACGCGACGACCCTGATAGAAGAAGAAGTTTTAGAGCTAGGCACAAATGTGACACAAACCCAGGTCCAAAATATAAGGCTAGATATTGGTCTTGTAGGTTTTGGAGTAAAAAACCTGTAAGTAAAATGACATCGAGTGATGCTGTAGCTTGGGATGATGAAGAAGTATTAAGTGAGTGGGGATGGGATGATGAGAGTTTTTGTGATCAAAGTGATTTATTAGCTCAAAATCCTGATTTGGAAAATATACCTATTTTTATTGAAGAAGAAGAGTTATAGGATATAATCATGCTATTGCATGAAAATCCTTTTTATATCTGACTTTAGTTTAAAACAACGCCAAGGTGGGGCGCAAGTCAGCAATGATTTAATTCTAAAAAAAGGTCGTGAATTAGGTCATGAAATAATAGAACATAATCACACATCATCAATCGTAGACTTTCTTAGTTCTTACGACTTAGTTATAAATTCTAATTTAGAAGCCATAACTCAAACATCTCCAGAAAAGCTTAGTTACATAAAAAAACTACCAAATTCTGTCAGGTTAGAGCATGATTCTTGTTTATATCTCAATGCTCAAGATAGGCAAGAGTTATTTAAAAATACAAAAATAAATTTCTTTTTAACTCAATATCATCATAAGTTTTTTACTGAAATGTATGGTGATTTTTTTGAAAATGTAGAGATAGTATATGACCCCATCGATACTAATATATTTAGTAAAAGCCAAGATGAAAAAATATATGATGTTGTATATTGTGGATATCTGCACCACCTCAAAGGATTAAATAATTTAATTTCTTTTGCTCAACAAAATCCAGATAGAAGCGTAAGTATTTTTGGATGGGGAGATCAAGATTACAGTCAATTGTTTAATAGTATTGATAATGTTGAATTTTTGGGTATGAAATCACATGAGGAGATTGCTAAAATATTTCAACAATCAAAAGCTTTATTTCATTCACCCATAGTAAACGAGCCTTTTTGTAGAATGGTAGGTGAAGCTTTACTATGTGGAGTTGAAGAAATAATAGGAGAAACAGATCGTATAGGTGCATATCTTGAATTTAAGGAAGTAGGTTACGATAAATTTAAAGAAGGTTGCGAAAATGCAGCAGAAAATTTTTGGTATAAAATAAACAATGAGTAAAAGCAAAGAAGTATCAGTCGTATTAAATGGTTTTAGAAGACCATTTACATTAGAAAAACAGTATGAAGCTTTAAAAAAGCAGTCAATACCAGCGAAAGAAATATTTTTTTGGAAGAACCATCCAGAAAACAATACAGAGTTTGATTTTTCAAAATACAACGATATTGCAATATCAGCTAATAATGCAAATTATGGAGTGTGGGCCAGGTTTGCGTTTGCCTTAAATTCTACATCTGACTATGTTTGTGTATTCGATGATGATACAATACCATCTGAAAAATGGTTTGAAAATTGCATTAACTGTATTGAAAATGAAAACAATGGTTTATACGGCACAATAGGAGTTACTTTTAATGATTTGGATTACCAAAACTATGAACGTCACGGGTGGGCAAATCCAAATGAGGAAACTAAACAAGTAGATATAGTTGGTCATTCTTGGTTTTTTCACAGAGATCTATTAGGAGCTTTTTGGAGAGAAGCCCCAATCCCAGTTTCTCACTTATGTGGAGAGGATATGCATTTTGCTTACTCAATACAAAAATATTTGAATTTAAATACCTATGTGCCTCCACACCCAAAAGATAATAAAAGTCTTTGGGGCAGTGATGCAGAGCTTGCTAATAAGTTTGGAGTAGATAAAGATGCAATCTCTGTAAATCATCACTCTAGTATTTTTGGAGAATCTTTAAAACACTATCACTCTAAAGGATTTAAATTATTAAATGTATGAGTAAAACACTTGTAGTTTATGGTACAAGACCAGAATATCTTAAAATAAAGCCAATCTTAAAAGATAACCCATCCTTAGATAGCTTATTTATTAAGCAACATGTGGATATAATAAATTTTGGAGAACCAACTCATTCTGTAGAAGTAGACGATGTTTGTGGAAATAGGCTTAATTCTATATTTCAACAAATACTTTTAAAAACAGAAGATATAATAGACAAATATACCAATATTATTGTTCAAGGAGACACAGCAACGGTAGCAGCTGTAGCATTAGTTGCTTACAATCTTAAAAAAAACATATTTTACGTTGAGTCAGGATTAAGGAGCTTTGATTTAGAAAATCCTTTTCCCGAAGAAGGTTATAGACAAATGGTCTCAAGGATAGCTACAGTAAATCTTTGTCCTACCGATTTGTCTTTTAAAAATTTAAAAACCGAAAATGTTTTAGGTGATATCTTTGTTACAGGAAATACTGTTTTAGATAATTTGATCCAGCATAAAAAAGACGCTTTTTATGGTAAGGATATTCTTGTGACTTTACATAGAAATGAAAATTTACATTTACTTAAAGAGTGGCTTGAAACAATAGATGAAATAGCAAAAAAACATATCAGACATCGATTTATTTATCCAATTCACCCTAATCCAACTATACTAAAAGCGGCTAATGCGGTTAAAAACATAGTCAAAGTTGATGCTTTAGAGCATGATGAATTTTTAAACATTTTAAAAGGATGTGCGACTGTTATTACAGATTCTGGAGGGATACAAGAAGAGGGATCTTTTTTAGGTAAAAAAGTTATAGTTTGCAGGAAAACTACGGAAAGGCCAGAGGGTATAGATTCTGGACATATTTTAATGTGTCCACAACCAAGTGATTTGCCAAAAATTTTTGAAACAGTCATAAGAGACAATACTATAGATAGTCCATGCCCTTACGGAGATGGGAGTGCCGCAAGTAAAATTAATTGTATTTTAGAAGGTTATGAATAAAAATACTATAGCTATAGTAGCTTACAATAAGTCAGATTTATTATATCTGTACTTAGAGCAAATATTTTGTGAGCCAACAATAAACGACTATCAAATACAAATCCATACTGAAGAAGGCCATGATGAGGATCAAAATGATGTCATAAGATATTATAAAACAAAATTTCCTGATTCAACAATCGAACAAATCATTAAACCAAAAACAAACTGCCCATTGCCAGGTTTTCATAATATTTTATCGACTTATCTTTATGCGGCTGATGAAAGTAGAGCTGGTGATTTTATGATAGTGGGAGAAGAGGACATGATACCTACTCAGGATTATATAAGGTTTAATAAATATATATATGATAACTTTCTTAAAAAATATCCAAGGATAATGGGGGCTGCCCATAAAAGAAGACCAGAAGCAGAAAAAGAAGGTCTTGCAGATATTTTGATGGGAGATTACCAATGTACATCTTTATCTGTCATATCTACAGACACAATAAATAAATATTTAAAACCCATATTATCTGATCCTCTACTTTATTCTAACCCAACATTATACTATGGCTTAAAATATCCAATATCTAGAATAGCCCCAAACGATCATACTCACCACGACGGAGCTATAGAGAGGATAATGGATAAAAATAAATTATTTGTTTTAAAACCAGATCAAAGTAGATCAATGCATGTTGGATTGTCAGGTGTCTTTTGTAAAGGAGAAGCACCCAAAGGAACATTTGAAGAGAGGATAAAACAATGGAGAGAACTCATAAAGGATGGAGATAAACTAAGATCGTTATCTAGCTTACCTGACGATTTGGTTGTAACTGATCCTGTTGGTCCAAAATGGGAATCTTTAGAATTAGATATAGATAGAGATAGGTGCAAAGCTAGTAGCTGGTGGTATGATCAGAATAACGAATTTAAAGAATATATTAATACAGTAAACACACATAAGTAATGACTAAAGTAATCTTAACAGGAGCCAATGGATTTGTTGGCCATCACATATTAGAACATTTTTTAAAAGAAACTGACTGGGAAATTTATTGCTTAGACAAACTAAGCTATGCCAGTTCAGGACATGACAGGATTAGAGATATAAATGTTTTCACAGACGAAAGAGTTAAAATATTTACAATGGATTTATCTTTGCCCTTTCAAGAAGGTTTAGTAAAAGAGCTTGGAGATATTGAGTATGTATTTCATGTCGCAGCTGATTCGCATGTAGATAATTCAATTTCAGACCCAGTGCCTTTTGTTCAAAATAATGTAAATTCAACATTACATATTTTAGAATATGCAAAAACATTACCTAATTTGAAAAAGTTTATTTATTTTTCTACAGATGAGGTCTATGGATCTGCACCAGCTGGTAAAAACTACAAAGAGGGAGAAAGATTTAATTGTGGAAATCCTTACTCTGCATCTAAAGGGGCAGCGGAATGTATTTGTCAGTCTTATGCTAACACCTATAAGATGCCTATAATTATAACTAACACAATGAATGTTATAGGGGAAAGACAGCATCCAGAAAAATTTGTACCAAAAGTAATTAACAAAGTTTTAAACGGAGAAACAGTCACAATACACAGCAATCAAGAAAGAACTGAAGCGGGAAGTAGATTTTATATTCACGCTAGAAATATAGCAGATGCTCTTTTACATATTTTAGAAAACTGTGATGAAGTTCTAGATAACTATGATGCATCAAAAGGCAGATTTAATATAGTGGGAGAAAAGGAAACAGATAACTTACAGTTAGCTCAACTGATAGCTGATAGCTTAGGTAAAGAATTAAAATATGAAATGGTAGACTTTCACAGTCAACGTCCAGGACATGATTTAAGATATGCTCTTGATGGACAAAAGATGAAAGATCTTGGATGGGAACATCCAGTGGCATTTGAAGAATCACTAGAGACCACAATAAAGTGGACTTTAGAAAGAGATGAGTGGCTTAAAATATGAAAGATTTTACAGAAGAAATAGATAATCTTTTTGAAAAATTTAAAAAAGGTAAACCATTTGCTTTTTCTAAATTTGCAGATGGAGAATGGGCAGCAATGCTTAATGAGACTCTAAACAATACTGAGTTCGAAAATACTCCTAATACAGATGAAAGGTATAGGCAAGAACTAGTCAATGCTATTAAATATAAAGACGATGATTATTACATAGGAACTTGCTGCCCTTGTTGCAATGGAGACAGAGCGCAAAAAATGAGAGAGTTTTCAGGTCAAGATGAGGACCACATGACATTTGCCAATGTCTTTGTTAATTCAAATTATCCTATATATAAAGACACTTTCCTAAAAGAGTATTCAAACCATGATGTTCATCTAATAGCTAATGAAAATGGAAAGTTTGATGAGCTTCCATTTAAACCTGAAAAGATACACAAAATAGGATTTAGTGCGTGGGTTAATAATTACTCTTTAATTGAAGAAATAAAACAAGAAAACAATTGTGATAAACTTTTTCTTTTCTGTTGTGGACCTTTTGGTAACATGCTTTGTCACCAGCTTCACGAATCAAATAAAAACAATATTTATATTGATGCAGGATCAACATTAAACCCTTGGCTACAGTCTGAGGGTTTTGCTAGAGATTATTACTGTGAAGGCTACTTTGCAGACAGGAAATGTACATGGGAATAAAAAATATAGTTTATTCACACTCTGATTATTTTGACGTTCTAGAAATATTTTTAGAACAGCAGAAAAATTTTGGTATAGATAATATAGTAATTTTTTCAGATAAAGAATTTAACAATAAAAACCCTCACATATTATATGATCCATCAAAAAGTTATTCCGAAAGATTAAGAGAATGCCTTAGCCAACTTAATGATGAAATTATTTTATATCAGCATGAAGATATGTTTTTGTATAAAAATCCTTCTGGGACAAAGCTGTTTGAATATAAGAAGGCTTTAAAAAATACTGATTACTCCTTTGTAAGATTATGTAGAACAGGTAATTGTGGATTACTAAAATTAAAAGATTATGACAGTCTCTTTGATATCCACCCACAATCTCCTGACTTCTTTGCGGTGCAACCAACTCTTTGGAAACGCAAAGAATTTATTAAGTTTTTAGAAAAGTCTGGGGATTTATCAATTTGGGATCTAGAATTAAATGGAGGTAAAATAGAACACGGGATGAAAGGATTAATGCACTTTGCTGAAGAAAGTTCAAGAGGTGGACATTTTAATTCAAAAGCGTGGCCTTATGTGGCAACCGCTATAGTAAAAGGTAAATGGAATTTTAAAGAATATTATTTTGAATTGAATAATATAGAAAAAGTAAGAACAAGCCCAAGAGAAAGAATTTTATGAAAATTGTAGGATTAGCATGTGGAGCGCATGATACAGCTTATTGTGTTTTTGAAGATGGAAAAACTTTAATTCATGAAGAGTACGAAAGGTTTTCAAGGATAAAAGAAGAGCAAGGAGATGTTTTAAAATTTTTGTTTGAAAGACAAGAGGATTTAGATGATGTAAAATATTATTCTCATTTTTTTATGAGGTGGCAGGGAGGTTTATCCAATATGTATCCAGAGAGCTTTTCTCAGTTACAAAAGAAACTCTCAAAAAATGATGCAGAATATATGGAAATATCTCATCATAAAGCTCATGCAGCTAACGCATTTTTTTCATCAAATTTTGAAGAGGCACTAATTCTTTCTTTAGATGGAGGGGGTGAAGAATGTGATATGCTAGGCAATAAAACGCATGAAACTTGTGCAGCTATATACAAAGGAAAAGGCAACAAAATACAGAAGATTAATGATATGATTCCACTAGATATAGGTGGAGCTTGGTCTTTAATAACTAAAGAGGTATTTGGTCTTTCAAATGGCCCTCCGATTGGAAACCAGTGTGGTACAGTAATGGCAATGGGAGCAGTGGCAAAAGATCCTCAAAAATTTGTAGATCAAATGCAAAAATATATGGAATCTAAGTCTAGAGGTGACTTTGAATTTTTCAGAAGTTTAAGCGAAGAAGATAAATTTAATTTAGCAGGTTCACTACAAATAGTAACAGAAGAGAAAGTTGTTGGTCTTTTGTCGGCTTGCGAAAGATTTGAAAATTTATGTATTGTTGGGGGTGTTGCTTTAAACGGTTTAATGAATGCGCGTATTTTAAATAAGTTTGAGCATATAAAAAATATTTATATACCACCGATACCTTATGACGCAGGATTAGCTATAGGTTGTTGTCAATATATTTATTATCATATGCTTAATAATACTAGAATTATATCAGATGAAAATGAAACACCTTACTTGGGAGTTAAGTATTCAGAAGATCAAGTTTTAGAAAGTATAAAAGAAAATAAAAACATTTCATATATAAATGCTTCAGATGATGATGTGTTAGACTTACTTAAAAACCAAAAAATTGTATCTATATTTAATGGACGCTCCGAATCTGGTAGAAGAGCTTTAGGCAATAGAAGTATTTTTGCCGACCCCAGAAGTCCAGACATGAAAGATATGATAAATGAAAAAGTAAAACACAGACAGTGGTTTAGACCTTTTGCTCCAGTTATTTTAAGAGAGGATGTCAAAGATTGGTTTGTTAATGATGTGGATTCTCCATATATGAACATAATATCTTCATTCAAAGAAGATAAAAAATCTGAAGTCCCAGCAGTAGTACATCATGATGGCACTGGTAGATTTCAATCAATAAAAGAATCGGATAATTTTTGGCTATACAATTTTTTAACTAAATGGAAAGAAAAATCAGGAGTTCCAATTTTATTGAATACAAGCTTTAACGACAGAGAGCCAATAGTTGAAACTCCAGAAAATGCGATTAACTGCTTTTTGAAAACAGAAATAGATTATTTGTACTTTCCCGAACATGAAATAATTGTAGAGAAATGTCAAAGCGATGCGTAATAATACAAGGGCCAACTCATGACTATGAAAGAATGAGTAAAGCCTGGGAGGGTTTTGATATAATTTATTCAACCTGGGAAGGGGAAGAAGAGAAAGGGTATAAAGACTCTGATTGTGTTATTTACAACAAAATGCCCAAAGAAAAAGGCTTAGGAAATGTAAATTTACAAATAGAAACATCTTTAAGCGGTTTAGAAAAAGCTAAAAATAAAGGCTATGATTTTTGTTTAAAGTGGAGATCAGATTATGTACCTAAAAATGCTAATAAATTTTTTGATACATTGGATGAAGAAAAATTAAATTTTATAGCTTGGTCAGAGCATAGAGGATTTATATCATATATAAGATCTAAACATGGGTATCTTGTAGATTATTTTTTTGCAGGAAAAACAGAGTGGCTTATAAATATTTTTGAACAGACTAAAAATATACACCAGCATATACCATCAGCTTTTCCTGAGTATAAAATTACTGTAGCTACATATATGCTAAAGAATAAAGAAAATATAAAAGTTAATTATTTTTTACCAAAAATGACAAAAAGTAATGAGTGTTTTTTTATCAGAGAGGGGGCAGATTATAACTCTAGCACTTTAAATTGGAAAAAAGAAGAGTACTGGAACAATATTACAACAAGGAGCAATGTATGGGCATCAATTTAATATTTCCAGTGGCAGGGGAAGCTGTAAGGTTTGGGGGTACTTTTAAACCTTTTTTAAAAATAGGTGATGTAAGTTTTATAGAAACTACATTTGAACCATTTAAAAAATGGATAAAAAACATAAACAAAATTTATTTTATATGTACCGCTGAGCAAGAGAAAGTTTACAGCGTATCATCTAAGATAAAAGAAAAATTACCATATGATTGCGTAGAGGTTATAGTTATTCCTAAAAAAACAAAAGGCCCATATCAAACGCTAAGCAACGGCATAATGCTAGCAGACATTAAAGGCCAATCAATAGTCTGTGATTGCGACCATAGTTTAAATGTGGATGAAATATTTAAACATGCTTTGAAAAATGAGCATGATTGCATAATTCCAACTTGGGAAATAACTAAGGACGAATGGATGAACTGGTCTAAGGTTGTGCTAGACAAGGACTTAAACATAAAAATGATTTGTGAGAAAGAAAGAATCTCAAGCGATGATTACAATGTAAAAGGCATAATTGGTTGCATTTATTTTAAAGACATACAAAACAATTTTAAAAAACATCACATATATGTTTCTGATTCTTTGCAGGAACTTTTAAAACAAGATAAAAAAATAAAAGTCACTAGCACCAAAAGCGCATCTTTTTATGGAGATGTAAAAATGCTAGAGAATCATGTAAACAATCTCAGAAAAAAATGTTCTATATTTTGTGATATAGATGGAGTTTTAATATATCACGATCCCCATTCAACAAGCGATATAGAAACAAATAAACCAATACAGGGCTTTGAAAATTTAGGTAAACTTAAAAGTTTAGGACATAAGATAATTTTAACAACTGCAAGAAGCGAAAAATACAGAGACAAAACCATAGATCTTCTATCAAAAATAGGTATAGAATATAATGAGTTAGTTATGAGTCTACCTGCTGGACCCAGGCTTTTAATAAATGATCATAAGCCATCAAAAATATTTACAAACCAAGCAAACAGTCTAGAGCTAATCCGAGACAAAGGAATAAAAGACCTAGAAATATCTAAGTATTACAAAGAAAGTGATACAGAAATACTTAAAACATTCGATGGCGGCTCTTTTGCTAAAACTTATTTACTCTCTAACGATATCGTCAGGAAACACATTATAAAACAAAAGGATGATATAATACATTATGACAAATTAAAAAGACAAGTAAGCGATTTAGAGAGATTCTCTTTTTTGTGGCCAGATTCAACTCCAAATATAACTAAACAAAAAGATACAGATTTTGATTTTAGCTTTGATATGGAATATTTAAAGCAACACAAAACCGTTGCTGATATATCTTGTTTAGATGAAAAAAAAATAGCCATAAACAATTTGCTGGATGGAATGAACAAAAATGTCTACTCTTTAAGAAAAGAAGTAGATGGAATATCTTGGTTAACAAAACATTATCAAAATAAAATTTTTAGCAAGTTTGATTCTTATTGTAAAGATTTAAATTTAAATAAAATAATTTTTAATGAATTTATTTATATAAATAACGTAAAATATTTAGGGCTTAACAATACTTTACTCACAATAGATAAACATTTAGTCAAACCTAATTTCATTAGACCTATACATGGCGATTTTACCCTAGAAAATGTAATGTGGGATGGATCTTCAATAAAATTGATAGATATGGACGGTTCAGACATTTTTGATGCAGCAGAGCTTGATTTAGGTAAAATGTGTCAATCAATCTTCTCTAAATTCAATGAATGGAAAAATATTGATATAAATATCTCTAAGAATGACGATCAATTTGAATGCATAGACAAATATTTTAAATTAGATTTAGATAACCAACTAACAAACAATATAATATCTCAGTGGTCAGTCATACTAAATGACGACAGAGACACTGTTATAAATAAAGGAATATTCTATATGAGCATGTATTTTATAAGATTTGTGCCATTTAGAATGAAAGTTAGTTCTGATCATGGAATTTTTGCATTACTAATGGCTATTGTTTGGCTAAACAAATTAATTAAAAATGAAAGTTAAAAAGTATTACGACGGAGTAAATATAGAAGAACATATAGATTTAGTAGATGGAGTTACTACAAATACATCTTATGTAGCAGACGCAGATGTCACCGACTATAATACTTTTATTGATAAATCTATTGAAAGTTCAAAAGGTAAACCAATTTCATTTCAAGTGACTAGCCCATCTTCAAGCTCGATTATAAAACAAGCAGAATTAATATGCCAAAAATCTAATAATGTTTATGTAAAAATACCAATTGTACTACCTAATGGAGAATCTACTAAAGATTTAGTTGAGGGTTTAAGCAAAGATGGTTTTAAAGTAAATGTGACTTGCATACATACGGAACAGCAAACTATTGAAGCATGCGATGCTGTCAGTGACGAAACAAAATCTATCATATCGCTTTTTGCTGGAGGTCTTTCAGATTCTGGAACTTATGCTAAGCCAATTTTTGATAAAGCTAGATCTATCATAGGAGATAACACCAATAAACAAATTTTATATGCTGGCTGTCAAAGAGTTTTTTCTATCGTAGAGGCTGAGTCATGGGGAGCTGACATCATAACTATTCCAGATGGTGTGATGAAAAAATTAGATAGAATGGATTTTGATGATTTAGAAACGTCTATTAAAAAATCTCAATTATTTTTCCATGATGGAAACAAATTAACTTTCACACATTAAAATGAAGATAGCTGCATGTTTACATGGCTTAGCTAGAGGTAGCAGCGTAAAAGCTGATGGAGCCTACTTGGAAAAGTTTTGCACACTTTTAAAACAAATAAAAGGTGCAGATATTTTTATTCATTCCTGGGATGACGACATACAAGATGAGATAGTACAGACATTTAATCCCCTGGGTTATATATTTGAACCTCAAAAAGATTTTAAGGAAGAACAAGATTTATTTAAAGATATAAATTTCACAAACAATACAACAATGGCTCAAGGTAATTTATTTAAAACTTTGAGTTTTTTGTTTTCTAGAAAGCAGTCAATACAACTTAAACAAAAGTATGAAACAGAAGCTGGATTCAAATACGATGTTGTTTTAGTTAGCAGGTTTGATGTAGGACATCATAAGCAAGGTTTAAATAAAACAAGTCATTTAAACTTTAATGCTAATCAGGACATGAGTAAAATTTATCAAGCTTATTGGGATCAGACTAATGCTGGAGCTTCAGATCATTGGTTTTATAGTTCTTCAGAAAATATAGATATTGTATCTACAATGTATGACAAGGTTTTTGAATATCTTAAGAAAGATAGTGAATACAATAAAAAATGCAAAGAAGGTTGGCCTATAAGCTGCAAACTAAATGAATTTTCTGGAGAGCTTTTTAAAAACGAACGAACTAAAAATTTAGCAACTTATATAACTGGTGAAAATTCTTTAATTAATAACCACTGTTTATATAAATATTTCTTTATGGAAAATGATATGTGGGATGACAATAAATCGATTTTTTTAAATAAGAACTTATGGAATGATTGAATTAATTATATTTGATTTAGATGGAGTTTTAGTAAGAGCTAAAGAAATGCATTTCAACGCTTTAAATGAAGCTTTAGAAATTGTAGATCCTAAGTTTTCTATTTCTTATAGTGAACATCTAAACATATATGATGGATTAAAAACAAAAGACAAGTTAAATATATTAACCGACAAGAAAGGGTTACCAAAATCTGAGCATGAAAATGTTTGGTTAAAAAAACAAAAGATAACGGCACAAAAAATAAATGAAATTGAAAAAGATTCTAACCTAGTGCAGTTATTTGAATTTTTATTTAATCATAAATTAAAAATAGCCTGTTGCTCAAATTCTATAAGAAGCTCACTAGAGGGTGTTTTGCAAAAACTTGGTCTTATAGATTTTTTTGATTATATATTATCTAATGAAGATGTTTGTAAATCAAAACCTCACCCAGAGATGTATTGGCAGACTATGATAAAGTTTGGAAAATTATCAGAACAAACATTAATTGTAGAAGATTCTCCTCATGGATTGCTTGCAGCTCAAAGATCAGGGGCTAATATTTTAAGAGTTAAAGATCCATCCGACTTAACAATACAAAAAGTAAAATCAAAATTAAATACAAAAACACAACTTATGAACACACGCTGGCAAGATAATAATTTAAATGTTTTGATACCAATGGCTGGAGCTGGCAGCCGATTCCAGGCCGCTGGGTATACTTTTCCAAAACCCTTGATTGAAGTTAGAGGTAAACCTATGATTCAAGTCGTTGTAGAAAATTTAAACTGCGAAAGCCCTCATACTTTTATAGTACAAAAAGACCACAGAAAAGAATATAACTTAGATACTCTTTTAAATCTTATAACCCCAAAATGCAATGTTATAGAAGTTGACGGGATGACCGAAGGAGCAGCTTGCACCACACTTTTAAGTAAAGAAATTATAAATACAGATCAACCTTTACTCATAGCTAACTCTGACCAGTACGTTCAGTGGGACACGAGCGAATTTTTATATAAAATGCAAGAGCAAGATGCAGATGCTGGTATTTTAACTTTTAAATCTACACATCCTAAATGGTCTTTTGCAAAAGTAAACGATGAGGGAGATGTAACAGAAGTAGCAGAGAAAAAACCTATTTCTGATATCGCTACAGTAGGAATCTACTACTGGAAAAAAGGCTCTGACTATGTAAAATATGCTGAACAAATGATAGAGAAAGACATTCGACATAATAATGAATTTTATGTTTGTCCTGTTTTTAATGAAGCCATACAAGATGGAAAAAAAATAAAAACATTTGACATAGAAAATATGTGGGGACTAGGTACTCCAGAAGATTTAGATTTCTTTTTAAAAAACAATTAAATGATTTTAATATCCCACAGAGGTAATCTTCATGGCAAACAGCCAAAAAGAGAAAATACAGTTCAGTATATTAATGAAGCTTTAGATAAAGGCTTTGATGTAGAGATAGATTTATGGGGTAAAGATAATTTTTTATATTTAGGTCATGACAAACCAGTTGATTTAATTGATCCAGTTTATCTCAAAAACTCATCTTTGTGGTGTCATGCTAAAAATCTAGACGCAGTAGTTCAACTACAATATCTAACAAAAAAGGGAGGATATAATATACATTATTTTTGGCATCAGAGAGATGATGTAACCCTCACTAGTAAAAATTATATATGGGCATTTCCTGGGAATCAACCGATAAAAAACAGTATTGCCGTTATGCCTGAGAGATCTGATGATAAATTAACTGACTGCATAGGAATTTGCAGTGATTTCATAGCACAATACAAATGAAAAAAATAATAGTAACAGGAGTAACAGGACAAGATGGCAGTAATATGGTGGATTATCTTTTGGAAAATACCACTCACACTATCATTGGAGGAGCTAGAAGACTGAGTGTTAAAAATCATGATAACATTCTTCACTTATTAGACAACCCTAGATTTTTTCTTATTGATTTAGATGTAACTGATCCCCAGAATGTAGACAGAGTTATAGCTGAGCATAAACCATATTATTTTATAAATTTTGCAGCAAATTCTTTTGTGGGTACAAGTTGGAAAATGCCCACCCAACACATGGAGACAAACGCCTTAGCTGTTTTGCATCAGCTTGAAGCTATAAAAAGACACTGCCCAGAGTGTAGATATTACAATGCTGGTTCCTCTGAAGAGTTTGGCGATGTCATAACTGAACCTCAGACAGAAGAACACCCGCTTAGGCCCAGGAGTCCGTATGGCGCTTCTAAATGCTCTGCTAGGCACTTAGTTAAAGTATATAGAGACTCTTATGGATTATATGCTATTCAAGGCTGGCTTTTTAATCATGAAGGCGTTAGAAGAGGTTCTGAGTTTGTAACAAGAAAAATTACTCAAAATGTTGCTCGAATTAGCCGTGATTATGCTAGTAAAAAAGATTTTAAACCGTTAAAACTTGGTAATGTAGATTCTAAAAGAGACTGGAGTGATTCAGAGGATTTTATGGATGGTATATGGAGAATGTTAAATCAAGAGCAATACTGGATTAATGTTTGGAGAAAAACGCCCGATGATTATGTATTATCTTCTGATGAGACACATACAATTAGAGAGTTTGTTGAAGAGGCATTTAATGCAGCGGGATTCCATAGATCAATGTGTAGATGGGAAGGAATAGATAAAGATTGTAAATATTTTCATGGTGATGATTTATTAATGGAAGTAGATCCGCAATTTTATAGACCAGCAGAGGTTGATTTACTTTGGGGTGATTCGAGCAGAGCAAGAGAAGAGCTTGGGTGGAAGCCTAAAACTAATTTTGCAGCTTTAGTTAAAAAAATGGTTGATAATGATTTAAAGTTGCTACATACTAATTAGTGCTTTTAAATAAAAGAGAAATACTTTTTCGTTTACTTGACGTACCAGAAAAAGGTAGAAGACCTTTTTTTGCTAGGGAGATGAAAATGCTTAACAATCTCATAGAGAGATATTCTCAAGAATTTATGTCTTGTATATATTTTGAAAATAAATTTGATTCCTTAGCGTACTTGACAAGCCCGAAACTTAAAACTACATTAGATAAAAAGTTCAGAGCTTTTAATTTTAGAGTAGACTTTTCTAAATATCCAAAGTATAATATAGGTAAAAAATTTGGCAAAGATGCTAAAGTAAAAGTTAAGAAAAAAACAATTAAAGATTTTTTAAATGAGTGATATAAATCCAGAAAAAATACTAGAAAATTTCTTGAAAACAAACAAAGAAGATCATTATAATTTTGAGGTGGAGGAAAACTATAAAGTTTCTAGTGGTTCCTTACAATTCGATGTGGAGCTTGGAGGAGGATTCGGGCCTGGGTTACATAGATTTACAGGCATGAACGAAGGTGGCAAAACATCTGAGTCATTACAGGTTATGAAAAACTTTTTGGAGACCGTGCCTAATTCAAGAGGTTTTTATATCAAGGCTGAAGGAAGACTCTCTCCAGAAATGAAAGAAAGATCTGGCCTCAATTTTGTCACAGAACATAACAAATGGGAAAACGGTTCTTGTTTTGTATTTGAAAGTAACATTTATGAAGCGGTCGCTGAGATAATAACAAAATTAATTGATCACAACGAAACAGGAATAAAATATTGTTTTGTTTTAGATTCTGTTGATGGCTTGATCTTAAAAAATGATAAAGCTAAAGGTTATGAAGATTCTGTGAAAGTTGCAGGTGGTGCAGTTGTAGCTGCTACATTCATGAAAAAGATGTCTATAAAGCTGGCTAAAAGGGGCCACATGGCTATTTTCGTCTCTCAAGTTAGAGCTGACATAAAGCTTGACCCTTATAGCAAAGCTCCTGTTAGGCAAACCACGGCCACTGGAGGAAATGCTCTTTTGCATTTTGCTAACTGGATTATAGAATATGATCCAAGATTTGCTGGAGATCAAATTTTAGAAGACTCAACAAAGAAGCATGATCCAAAAACAAATCCAATTATTGGAGTTCACGCTAAGGTCACGGTAAAGAAATCTCCTAATGAAAAAACAAATCAAAGGATAACTTACCCCATAAGATATGGCAGAAAAGGTGGCACATCTATATGGATTGAAAAAGAGATTGTAAATCTTTTAGAGTCCTTTGAATTTATTAAAAAGAGTGGAGCTTGGATAAGTACTACTGACGACTTTAAAGATCTTTTGTCAGAAAATAAGTTGGAGTTCCCAGAGAAAATTCAAGGTATGAATAAAGTTTTTAAGTATATAGAGGACAACCCAGATCTTTGTGATTTTCTTTTCAATTACTTTAAAAAATATATCCAAGAGATGTCATAATGAAGTTTATTGATGTCTATGGTCGAGAAAGAAATCTAAAAAACGCAAAGAAATATCTCATAAACTGGGAAAAGCCTAGTAGGAGCAAATTTCAAACTAGAGTAAAAAGTTTTTTGCAACCATTTTGGATACATGATATTGTATTCGAAGAATTTAGAGTTGTCGGAAGTAGATTGACTTTAGACTTTTATAACGCTAATAAAAAAATAGCAGTAGAGGTACAAGGAGAGCAGCACACAAGATATGTTAAATTTTTTCATAAAAACAGATTTAAGTACTGTGACCAACTCAAAAGAGATGAGGATAAGCTTCTATTTTGTAAAAGTAATAACATAAAACTAGCAGAAATATACCCACAGGACGAAATAACAGCATCTCTTTTTGTGGATCAAGAAATACACTTATGATAGAAGACGACGATGATGAAGTGGAATTTAGCATACCATCTGAAATGGTAGATAAATTATATGAATTATCTGGAGGCATAGATAAATATAAAGGCATTATTATGGCTGTATCTTCTGAAAATGGACAACCTTTAATATATCAAAGGTTCGATTGTTCAATGACAGAGCTAGCTCTTCTAAAAGCTTTAGAAGGTTTTATAAATAGAGATGAAAAACCAGAAGAAGTATGATATATTCTTACGAATTAGAGAAGCAATTATTGGCGGGGCTTTTAAAAGATCCTGCGTCACTAACAGAGATATGTAACTTCATATCTGTTTCAGATTTTTATTCTGATCAAAGTTCACTTAACTCAACTATTTTTAGAATACTCGAACAGGCTGTAAATGCTGGTGATGATATAGATGAAATAATTATAGCTCAAAGGGTAAATGAGGTGGGTTTATCTTTTGAAGATAACTTGAACCCATCTGATTATATTAAATCATTAGCTTTAAGAAAAGTTCCAAAGGGTAATGTAATAAAAACAGCTAAAGAGTTAAAAAAATACTCTATAAGAAGAGAGATATTAGCGTCGTCTGAACAAATAGCTCGTAAGATGAAAAAAATGCCTCCAGAGGCTTCTTACAGAGATATAGTTGAGGCTTCTGACTCAATATATAATTCCAGGATTAATCTTTATGAGTTAGGCAACGACACCCCAGTTAACATCTACGAGGAGATGCAAGACTTGGTGGAAGATAGAGGCAATAACCCATTAACAGAATTTGGAATGATGGGTCCACATCCTAAAGTTAACGAGATCTATGGCTCATTATTAAGAGCAGGAAACATAACTGTTATAGTAGCTAGATCTGGAGTTGGAAAAACTCAGTTTTGCATGGATTATTCTACTAAAGTTAGTCTTGAGTATGATGTCCCCGTGTTGCATTTTGACAATGGTGAGATGAGTAAGGAAGAGCTTATAATGAGACAATGTGCAGCATTGTCTGGCGTACCTATGCATCTTTTAGAAAGTGGTAAATGGAGACAGGCTGGTAAAGATGTAGTTGCTAAAGTAAGAAGCGTTTGGCCTAAAATAAAAGAATTAAAGTTTTATTATTATAATGTCGGTGGCATGGACGTTGATTCAATGGTCAACACACTTAAAAGGTTTTACTATTCAAAAGTAGGCAGAGGAAATAAGATGGTTTTTTCTTTTGATTATATTAAAACAACATCAGAATCATCCGCTAATAAGTCAGAGTGGCAGATAGTTGGAGAGATGGTGGATAAATTTAAGAAGTGCGTTCAAAAAGAAATCATATATGAGGGAGAGCCTGTCATACCTATGATTACTTCTGTTCAATCTAACAGGTATGGTATAACAAATAATAGGACAGCTCAGTCAATAGTTGATGATGAATCTATTGTTTCACTATCAGATAGAATCACTCAATTCTGTTCTCACATGTTTATATTAAGAAACAAAACCGCAGATGAAATAGAGCTAGAAGGGCCGCAGTTTGGTACTCATAAATTGATAAATGTAAAAGCAAGACACCTTGGCAGTGACATTGCTGGTGCAGTTGAGCCAGTTAGAATTAATGATGCATTAAGAAAAAACTCAATTAATTTAAATTTTATTAATTTTAATATAAGTGAGTGTGGAGACTTGAGAGATATCTCTAGAAGATTAAATGGAGAAGTTGATTTAAACACAGAAGGAGATGGAGAAACAATCCCAGACTTTGACCAGTTCTGATCAATTCCAGGAAATATTAGAGAGTTTAGGCTACAAGCTTATTGACTGTGGGGATCACTGGCGAACACAAGCTCTTTATAGGGATGGAGATAATAAAACAGCCTTAAAAATTTACAAAAATACAGGCGTATGGATGGATTTTGTTGAAAACAAAGGATCTAAACCTTTTGAAGCTTTAGTAAAAGAGACTTTAAAAGATAATAGTACAGATTTAAAAAGTGTATTATCTAAAGTAAATCTTGGTGATGTAAAAACTTACAAGAAAAAAGCTACATTAGAAATGGAAAAAATTTATCCCGAAGACTGTTTACAAAATTTATTCCCAAACTATAAATTTTATAACAATAAGTTGATATCAGAGGAGACTCAGAAAAAGTTTGATGTCGGCTTGGCTGGTGTCGGCAAAATGTATAGAAGAATGGTGTTCCCGATATATAATAGAGAAAAACAAATTATTGGTTTTTCAGGAAGAAAAGTAGATGACAACAATAATTATCCTAAATGGAAACACATAGGTAAAAGAAATAATTGGATATATCCAGCATTTAATTCAAAAACAGAAGTAGCAGAATCTATTGTAGAAAAACGAGAAGTTATTTTGGTTGAAAGTATAGGAGATGCATTAGCATTATATGAACAAGGCATTAAAAACATTTTGGTTATCTTTGGCTTATCTGTTAACAGCAATATTATTTCTTATCTTAGTAGTATGCCAATCAATCGGATTATTATTTCTACTAATAATGACGATGATAGTAAGGACAATAGAGGATTTATTGCGGCGATTAAAAATTATTTAAAATTATCACAGTACTTTGATTTAAATATATTAAATGTAAAATTCCCACCAAAACCATATAATGACTTTGGTGATGCTCATTTAGCAAAATATAATTTAAATGA
>Ga0208159_1000200_pt1 | contig 24944 bp, 31 predicted proteins | sample 9_EtaG_FD_184082 | JGI IMG/M metagenome (GOLD analysis project Ga0208159, IMG submission 184082) | Marine viral communities from the Subarctic Pacific Ocean - 9_ETSP_OMZ_AT15188 metaG (SPAdes) (version 2) | ecosystem: Environmental > Aquatic > Marine > Oceanic | place: Pacific Ocean | collected... | reverse complement strand
CAACACTTTTATGCTGCCCAGGTTTATTTGGGTTTTTTGGTTTGTTTTGTTTTTGTTTAGTTTTGTTTTTTTTGTTGTAAGTTGTCGTGCGTGGATTCTGTATGTTTCCACAAGATGGGGGGTTGTAAATGTCTAACAAAAAACACGGAATAATTAAGGATCTAGAGAACTTGGCTACACCAATCGGGCTGTTTAAGGCTTTGCCTGGTAATCCAAGACGAGGAAATGTCCAGGCTGTTGTAAAAAGCTACGAGAAGTTTGGTCAGCGTAAGCCAATCGTTGCAAGACGTGAAAGTGATGACTCTCTAATTGTTATCTCAGGCAATCATCAATTGCTTGCTGCGATTCAATTAGGTTGGACTCATATTGCTGCATCAATTGTTGATGAGGATGTTTCTGTATCTGAGGCTTTTGCTTTGGCTGATAATAGAACAGCTGACCTTGGAACTTACGACGATAAGGCTTTAGCTGAAATGTTAGAAAGAGTTGCGGTTGATGATTCGATGCTTGACGCGACTGGTTATGACTTAGCTGACCTTGAAAAACTTTTAGGGATCGAGCCGGAGCTGCCATCTGAAGGGCAAATTATTGATGCCCCTGCGGATCCCGTTACCAAGTTAGGTGATGTTTGGAGGCTTGGTGACCACTATGTTGTTTGTGGTTCTGCTACTGAGCCATCAAGTTATTACGGTATCCAGGGCCAGGCTGCTTTGTGCTTAACTGACCCACCGTATAACGTTGACTACAAAGACACGCATGGTCGTTCAATTGAAAACGATAAAATGGCTGAGGACTCTTTTACAAGTTTTCTTTATGATGCTTTGTCTATGATTCATGCTTTTACTGATGGTGCTGTTTATATGTTTTATGCAACTGCTGCGACAAGTTCTGTTTTTCAAGCCTGGTCTGCTGCAAAAATGCACTACTCCTCAAATATCATATGGGTCAAGGATTCATTTGTCCTGGGCCGATCTGATTTTCATTGGAGGTTTGAGCCAATCATGTATGGTTGGCCTGAGGGTAAGTCACATTATTTTATTGGTCGACGAGACCTATCAAATGTTTGGGATGACTTTAAAAATAATAAAGCTGGTGAGGCACAGCTTGATTTGTTTGATGGTGGTTTTAATTTAACTGTTGAATTAGACGACGAGGATGATGAAATGCTGCGTGAACTAAAGAAAACAAAGAACCCGGAGCTTAATCTTGGCCTGTTTGGCAGTTCTAATTCGGAAATGTACGACGATTCGAGAACTTTTAACGTCAATGAGATGGTTTTTGGGCCATCTAACGTGTGGAATGTTCCAAAACCTAGGAATAATAAGGATCATCCGACCATGAAACCCCTGGAGCTGCTCTCTAAGGCCATACTTTATTCATCCAAGCCTGGTGATTTAGTCCTGGACCCTTTTGCGGGATCCGGCAGCACGCTTATTGCTGCTCATGCTTTAAATAGAAAGTGTTACACGATTGAACTTGACCCTGCTTATGTTGATGTCATTGTTGATAGATTTAAAAATGCTTACCCGGATGAAACTGTTAAGCATTTACCTGGAGCTGCTGGTGGGTAAAAGAGGCCCACTTCCAAAGCCAGCCGGTGAGGCCCAGGGCCATCGTTCACGTGAGTTGCAGATTATCTCAGGTTCATCTGAACTAAAGAATGAACCACCGAAGCCAACTCGTGGCTGGTTAAAACAAACCAGGGACCGTTGGTACACTTACTGGGATTCTGATGTTGCTGGTGTCGCTCAAGAGGTTGACGTTCCAGCTGTTGAGAGATTGTTTGGGATGTACGATCAATATTCCAGGGTTATGAAAGTTGTTAAAAAGTCTTTAGTAGTTCGTGGTTCAACTGGACAAATTCGCACCAATCCCTTAGCGGAGCATGCTCTAAAACTCGAGACTCAAATACTTAGACTCGAGAACGAGTTAGGTTTGACTCCGATGGCTCGTCAAAGACTTGGAATTGCTGTTGGTGAGGCTGCAACTTCTTTGGCATCTATAAACGATCTTTTAAATTCAAGCGAGGATACGGCTACGGATCCAAGGATTTTGGAACTCCTGGAGGAGGAGTAATGATTTGGAGTAAACATGAGATGGATGACCTTGATGAAGAGTTATTAAAATGCAGGGTTTGTAAAAAGTACGTTGACATGTTTGATGTTGAGGATGTTTGCTTTGATTGTAATAGGGGGACAATTTGATTGAGCTGCCTGAGTCCGATGGCAGTCGTGTTGTTAAGTTTATTGAGAACTTTTGCGTTCATGGTGACGGTGACTTCTATGGTCAGCCTTTTAAATTAGACCTATGGCAGAAGCAATTGATTTATAATCTTTACGAAAAAAACAAAGATGGAGAGCGTAAATACAGAGAAGCTCTTTGTGGAGTTCCGAAAGGTAACGGCAAATCTCAAATGGCTGCGGCCATCGGTTTATATGAACTGCTTGGTGCTGGTACTGTATCCCCGCTTGTTACTGTTGCAGCTGCTAGCTTTGAGCAGGCCGACCTTGTCTTTGGAACGATGCGGACAATGTGTGAGCAAAGTCCTTATTTAAAAGGTCTTACTGAAGTCTTTAATAATTCTATAGGTGTTAAGAATGGACCGGGTCGTGTATTCCGTGTTGCTGCAAAAGCAGGCACGGCTGATGGTGGACGTAACTCAGCATTTATTGCTGATGAAATTCACGAATGGTCAACTCCAAACTTGCAAAGAGTTCATTATGTTTTATCAAACAACACGGCTAAAAGGAAGGACTCCCTTATTTTAAATATTACTACTGCCGGTTATGACCTGGACACTTTGGCTGGCCGTCTTTACTTGCGTGGTAAAAGAAAACAATCAGGTGAGACTGAGGATCCGGAGTTTTATTTTTATTGGTTGGAGCCTGATGAAGGTGCAGATTTTGAGGATGAGGAAATGTGGAAGTCAGTCAATCCTGCAATAGGTGGCGGTTGGTGGCCTGTTGATAATTTAAGAAGGCGAAGAGCTGCGTTACCACTCCCCGAGTTTCAACGTTACCATCTCAATATGTGGACAAGGACCCAAGAGGAGTCCTGGTTACCTGAGGGTTTGTGGGCTGAGCTTGCAGATTCTTTTGAATTGAAGCCTGATCTGCCGACTTACATCGGGATTGACATGGCTTTGAAGCACGATAGTGTGGCTGTTGTTTGGGGTCAACAAGACCCGGAGTCTGAATTGATTTATTTAGATTCTAAAATTTGGAGGAATGAGGGAGTAATGTTTGACTATGCAGAGGTTGAGACGTTCATAAGTAAATTAAACCGTGAGTTTAATGTTGTTGAGTGTGCGTATGACCCAGCGTTCTTTGAGCGATCTGCTCAGGCTTTGTATGATGAGAACGTTCCAATGGTTGAGTTTCCACAAACTCACGGCAGGATGGTTCCTGCCTGCGGTCAAAGCTACGAGTTGATAACTTCAAAGAAGGTTAGGCATAAAAACCACAACACATTCAACGATCAAGTTTTATCTGCTGTAAATAAACCGACCGACCGTGGATTCAGATTGTCAAAGGGTAAATCAAAAAGAAAGATTGACGGTGCTATCGCTATGGTGATGTGCCTGGACAGATTAACGTTCCCAACTAGGCCACCTGAACCCTCAAACATTGGTATTGTAGAATGGTGAGAGCATTGTTTGTAACACTTGAAGTCGCTGGTCTGTTGTTGATAACGGCTGGTGTTTATATGTTTAGTCAAGCAATGGCTTTAATTGTATTAGGTGCTGGCATACTGGCAGGGAGCTATTTATATAACCGATGAGTATATTTGGAAAGAACAGAGAACAACGAGACGCTGCTTTAGGAAACCTATCAGAGCTTTTGGCTCAACGTCAAGGGATCCCTGGTTATTCAGGTGAGTCTGTTACTGAAATTACTGCACTTGGTGTTGGTACTGTTTTATCTTGCGTATCTATCTTAGGTGATTCAATCGCTGCACTTCCTATAAAGGTTTACAGAGAACTTGATGATAGAAACGTAACTTATAGAACACCAAAGTTTTTAAAAAAACCTAATTTAAACCAATCAAGATTTGAGTTCATTCATCAACTTGTTACTTCACTTGCTTTGCATGGTAATGCATACGTTCTTGTCGATCGTGACACGGCTGAGCGTCCAATTGCCATGTCTATAATTCATCCGGACAAAGTAAAAGTTAACATCAAAAACAATGAAAAATTATTTTCTTTTAATGACCGTATGTATACAAAACATAACATTCTGCACTTTACCTGGTTCACACATCCAGGTTCTCATGTAGGTGTCAGTCCACTGAAAACGCAAAAGAACACGATTGGAGTTGCATTAGCAATGGAGCGGCACATTGGGCAGTTCTATGGACAAGGTGCGACTCCATCGTCTATCCTTGAAACTGACCAGGCAATGACAAAAGAACAAGCTGAAGTATTGCAAGCTACCTGGACAGGAGCTCATAACAGAAACAGAAAGCCAGCGGTTCTTACGGGTGGTTTGAAGTGGAAGGCTATAAGTGATGCTGCTGGTGATGAACTTGTAAAAGCAAGGGATCAAATTGTTAAAGAGATTGCTCGTGTTTATAGGATTCCAAGTTATTTAATTCATGCCGATGGATCAAGTGGACTTTATTCAAACGTTGAGAGTTCAGGTATCCAATTTGTTAGGCATACCCTACTCCCCTGGTTATCCAGGATTGAGGAAGGGTTCTCAAGTCTTTTACCTGGAGCATCTTATGCAAGGTTTGACGTGTCTGAATATAATCGTGGTGATCGTGCCACAACAATCCGAGCAGCTCAAACTGCAATTAGCTCAGGTATATTTACCCCTAATGAAATCAGACAACAACTTGATTATGAACCTTACGAGGGTGGTGACAACTTTTACATTGGACTTCAAGGAGCACCTGTTGGACCTGATATTCCACCTGTTGGCACAGATTCAATTCAGCCTGAAATCCAAGATGAGGAAACTAAGGAGGGCTAATGCCTTACTCGATTGTCCGAGACCATGAGGATTGTGACGGATTTGGTGTTGTCAAAGATGACGATAATAAATTAATGGGTTGCCATGACTCTAGAGAAAAAGCAAAAAAACAAATAACCGCACTTAATATTGCCGAGGCAGAGTCGGGTGGTTATCGTCAAGCTGACCCTGATAATGACATTTATAAAACTCAAGAAGAGGCTGAAGCAAAAGCAAAAGAGATTGGTTGCGTTGGTTCTCACACTCATGAGATTGATGGTGTTGTTTATTTTATGCCTTGTGAAAAAATGAGCGATTATGAAGAGATTACTGGGATGAAACATTCGAGTGATGATGATTACACTTTGACTGAAAGACAGGAGTCTGAACCTGCACCTAAAAAAGACCAAATTGAAGGGTCAAAAACAAACAAGCCAGGAAGTGCATCCGGAAAGTCAGGATCCATAAAATTTTCTGAAGGAACTGAAAAGTCAATTGCGACAATTGTTGAAAACCATAACGAGGAAATAAATTCAAAGGGCATGGCGACATGGCGACGTTTAAGGACTCCAACTGCTAAGGCTGTAGTTCGACGAGGCTTTGGAGCGTTTTCTGTATCTCATCGGCCTGGGGTATCTAGGAATGCCTGGGGACTTGCTCGTTTAAAAGCATTTGCTTATTTATTAAAAAACGACCGACCTAAAAATCCAAAATATGTCGGTGACAATGATTTACTTCCTGAGGCTCATCCAAAGCACAGCAAAAAGAAAGATAAAGAAAAAAATAGTTTCAGGCATGATATAAAGGTACCAGCTTTTATTAAAAATAATGCTGCTCGTGGTTTAGAAAATTTACAATTTGCCGGTCAAGGTTTGACTGAAAAAACAAAAAGAGAGGCACGCATGATGCGTGATGGTGATGTATCTCATGATAAAGCACTTCGTATGGCCGCTTGGTTTGCTCGTCATGTTACTGACCTGGAGGGTGAGGGTGCTAAAGAGTTTTTAGCTGGTGAGACCGATCGCATGAGTCCTGGACAAGTTGCTTGGCTTTTGTGGGGTGGTTCTTTAGCTGCTGCCACCAGGATGGATGCTATGCGTTGGGCTGAGCGTCAAGTTGCCCGTCATGAAGGCGAAAAAAACTCTAGGCCACAACCTGTTTTACAATCGGCAGGTATTATTAAAGCAATGAGCGAAAGTAAAGAAACAAGATATTTCGAGTTGCGAGCTGAGGCTGCAATCGATTCTGAGGACTTAGTATTCACGGGGTATGCATCTGTATTTAACTCCCCTTATTCTGTAGCAGACTCTCGAGGTGTTTATAATGAAATTGTAAACCCTGGAGCGTTTTCTAAAACTTTAAATGAACAAGACGATGTTAAGTTTTTAATAAATCATGATGGGATCCCATTGGCTAGAACTAAGTCCGGGACCCTGGAACTTCGAGAGGATGAACATGGTTTATTTGTAAAGGCTGAGCTAGACGAAGCCAATCCTAGAGTTGCTGAAATATCATCCGCTCTAAAAAGAGGGGATCTCTCAGAGATGAGTTTTGGATTCCACGCTATCAAAGATGAGTTTTCTGATGGTGGCGAAACTAGAACGCTCAAAGAATTGCGTCTGCTTGACGTATCAGTTGTTACTTGGCCAGCTAACCCTGCGACAGTCGGTAAAATCCGAGGAGTCGATTTGGGAGAGTTGCAGTCTACTCTTGCTGAAGTAAGAAATGATGAAGCAACAACTGACCAAGCTGACAAAATAAAAGAAGTAATCGGTCAGTTATCTGACTTGTTACCAAGTTCTGAAAGTTCAAAGTCAAAAGTACGGGCTGCGGTTCGAGACATTGAAGTTTGGGACTTACAGAGCCGTTCATAAAAGCCGATCTATCACTTTTGCGGACACTCACACTTAAAAATAAAATATTATTATTTCAATAGGAGTTAAATTGAAAATTAAAGAAATGTTAGAAAAAAGAGAAGGACTTATTTCTGATGCTAAAGGTATGACTGAACTTGCTGAAAAGGAAGACAGAGACTTTAGCGAAGATGAGACTTCAAAATTTGACAGCCTAAAAAGCGAAATCAACGAACTTGGCGACAGAATAAAAGAAGCTGAAGAGTTGAGAAAAGCTGAAAAAGAAATTGAGGAAAGTAGACAAAAACTTGGAGTGGACGAGGAAGTCCTAGAGCCAGCTGTTGAGTCTATTGAAGAGCCTGGTGTTTATCACAGAGGGTCTGAAAACTCATTTTTGCAAGACGCTTTTAATGCTAGAAATGGTGATTTCTTAGCTCAAGACAGGATTAACCGTCATCAACAAGGTAACGGTGAAAAGAGAGACGTTGGAACTGGTGCATTTGCTGGTTTAGTCGTACCTCAATATTTGACCGATCTTGTTGCTACAAAAGCAAGAGCTGGAAGTCCATTCTATAACGCTTTACCTAAGGCACCTTTACCAGATAAAGGTATGAAGGTTGAGCTGTCTAGAATTACTACAGGTTCTGCTAATGCATTTCAAGCAACTGAAAACGCTGCACTTCAAGAGACCAACATGGACGACACTTTATATTCTGTAAATGTCAACACCATTGGTGGTCAGCAAGACGTATCTCGTCAAGCAATTGAGAGAGGTACTGACCTTGAAGGCATCATATTTAGTGACTTGATTTCTGCTTATTACACAGAACTTGATAATAAATTAATTAATGGAGACGGTACAGGTGGAGCACCTGAAGGCATCAGAAACGTTACAGGAATAAACACCGTAACTTATACCGATGCATCCCCAACTGTTGGAGAGCTTTATCCAAAATTAATCGATGCTATTCAAAAAATTAATAGCAATAGATTTGCTGCTGCTACAGCTATCATCATGCATCCACGTAGATGGGGTTTCTTTTCTGCTGGTGTAGATGGAAACTCAAGACCATTAGTATTGCCTGCTGGTAACAACCCAAGCGATGCATTTGGTGTTGGTGAGGCTGCTGGTTATGGCCAAGTTGTTGGTCAAATTGCAGGTTTACCTGTAATTGCAGACGCTAATATTGCAACTGATGATGGTGGAGGTAATAACCAAGACCAGATTTATGTTGTTAAAGCTGACGACCATATTCTCTTTGAAGAGACAGGTAGTCCGTTTAGACTAAGATTCGACGATGTCGGATCCGGGTCACTTTCAGTCAAGTTGGTTTGTTATGGTTATGTTGCTTATGCATCAGGCCGTTACCCAGCTGGAATTACAAAAATTCAAGGTACTGGATTAGTAACACCTAGTTTCTAGGTTATTATTTAGCGGGGTCTTTAGGGATCCCGCTAAATTAAAAAGGAGTTTAAATGGCTAAATTAAAATTAACCAAAGATGAAATTGCTGCATTGCAAGCAGAGCTGAAGGGTTATCTTGTTTTCAAAAAAACCAAAAGAGCTGCTGCTGTTAAAAAAGTTTTGAAAGACGCAGGAGTTCCTGAGTCTGCATCTGCTAAGCCTAAGGCTGAAACAGCTGCAAAGAAAAAACCAGCAGCAAAGTCAAAACCTAAAAAATAAATAATGGCGATAACCAATGGCTACTGCACCTTAGCAGAGATAAAGGCATTCGTTAATATAAGCGACTCAAACGACGACGACCAACTTGAGGACGCTGTAAATTCTGCAAGCCGTCAAATAGACGCTTATTGTGGTCGTCAATTTTTTGCTGATGGAGCAACTTCTTCAAAGGTTTATAGAACTTCTAGTCCTTATAAAGTAGTTGTTGATGATATTTCAACTTCAACAGGCTTGGTTTTAAAGTACGATGATGACGAGGATGGAACCTACGAGACAACCGTTGCATCTACAGATTTTATTTTACTTCCTTTAAATGGTGAGAGCTTTGGTATTGCTGGGCTTGGTTTCACTTCAATTGAATTGTTTACTGATGGATCCCACGAGTTTCCAACAACTCACATAAATAATCGACCAGCTATTGAGGTAACTGCAAACTGGGGATTTGCAGCTGTTCCTGAACCAATACGTCAAGCTGCTTTAATGTTGAGCAGCGAAAACTTTGCAATGCGTAACACTCCCCTAGGTATTGCTGGTGTTGGTGAGTTCGGTGTCCTGGCGGTTCGTCAAAACAGACAAATAACCAGGATGATTGACCCGTTCAGACGTGGCGAGGTAGTTCACGGTATCGCTTAATGGCCAGCTTTAGTACAATCCGTACCGCAATAAAAACAACCCTGGGAGGGATCTCTGGACTTCGAGTCTTTGACACAGTTGAGGACATGGTCAATGTTCCTGCTGCTGTTTTAATTCCATCGTCAATAAATTTTAATGAGGCCATGGCTCGTGGGACTGATAGCTACGAGTTTGATTTAATTGTTGTTGTATCTCGTGCTGATTCACGATCGGGCCAAAATCAATTGGATGGTTTTATAAACGGTTCCGGGTCATCATCAATACGTCAGGCCATATTTCAAAACTCCAGCCTAGGCCAATCGGACACGTCTGCGGTGGTCACTACAATGAGTGATTATGGAGGCACCTATGCGGTCAATGGTATTGAATGCATCGGAGCTCGGTTAGGTATAACTGTTTACACTAAGGGGACAGCATGAAGTTTAAAATAATTGGTAATAAAAAAATCAACGGTAAAGAACCTGGCGAGGTCATTGAAATAAAGGATGAAATGTTGGCTGAAACTCTTGCAGCTGGAGGCCATATAGAAAAGGTCCAGGGATCTGCTAAAAAAAAGGATAAAAAATAAATGCCTTACAAAAAAACAAAAATTAAAAAAGGCGGAGGCCGTAAAGGTGGAGGCCGCAGATAAATGGCTACTTTTGTATTAACTGACGGTAGATTTTTTCTTAATGGCTTTGACATGTCAGGCCATACTCAATCAATGACCCTGGATTTAACTGCTGATGAGGTCGATGTTACGTCCATAAACTCAGGAGGTTTTAGGTCAAAAATTGCGGGACTTCAAGATGCTAGCTTGACCGCAAATGGATTTTTTGAGGCAGGTACTGACAAGCCTGACGCTTTACTTGGTGTATCAGCTGGTGCTGAACTCATTGGTACTGTATCCCCTACTTCATCTGCTGGTGATACTGCATATTTTTTAAAATCCAGGAACTTTAGTTATTCAATTGGTGGAGCGGTTGGCGATGTAATGCCGTTTTCCATAACAAATGCTAACAGTTCCGATCGTGCTGTTCGTGGCACTATCATGGTTGATGATTCTGCAAATTTAACAGCAACTGGTAATTCAACTGGACGAAACCTAGGAGCTGTTGCAGCAGGCAAATCTTTATTTGTTGCTGCTCATGTTGTATCTGTATCAGGAACTTCAACACCAACTTTGGCACTTAAAGTTCAAAGTGACGACAATGGTTCTTTTACAAGTCCTACCGATCGTATAACTTTGACAAACTTTACTTCTGTAGGAGCACAATATTCAAAGGTTGCTGGTGCAATAACTGACACACATTTCAGAATAAATTACACGCTCAGTGGAACCAGCCCATCATTTAAGGTTTTCATAAGCGTTGGAATTGTTTAAAACTTTCTACTAAAATTAAATAGTTAATATTCATATTAACCTGTTTATTTAATTAATGAATATCGGGCAACCGATGCGACACTCTTTGTTTTTAACCTAACAAAGAACCGGGTAGATTGTTTTTACACGCTACCCGGTTTGTCGTTTTCTAGGCCATAAACATTTTATTGATTGTTTTTCTAGTATTCTTTGCCTATGGCTAATGGTTTTAAAGTATTTTCAGTATCTGAAGTATTAACTGCTGCTGATGTCAATGATTATTTAATGGAGCAAAGCATTGCTATTTTTGCAGATTCAACCGCTCGTGATGCACAAATTTCAAGCCCTGTTGAGGGTCAGTTCTGCTATCTTGCTGATTCCAATGTTTTACAATTCTATTCCGGTTCCAGCTGGGCCTCGTATATTGGTGAGGGCGATATCACAGCGGTCAATGCAGGGACAGCCATGGATGGTGGTGGAGCCAGCGGTTCTGTTACTTTAAACGTAGATGTAAACGCTGCAAGTTCTGCAACTCCAGCAAGTGGGGATGAGATTTTAATTGCTGATGTTAGTGCGTCAAATGCTGTAAAAAAGACAACTTTAAATGATCTGCCGGTTTCAACTGCCACTCAAGCTGCTATTGATGCTGTTACTGCTGGTACAAGCACTTTAACTATTTTATTTACTGTAAAAGTTGCAGATGATGGTTCCGGCAGTCAAAACGTTTTTTATTTTTTGAATGGCACGGATTCAGGTGCTGGCACAAGGTCACCGGCCATGGATCTTGCAACAGGTTTTAAATATAAATTTGACGTAAGTGATTCATCTTTTTCAGGTCATAATTTAAAATTTTCAACTACTGAGGATGGCTCTCATAACAGCGGAGCTGAGTTCACGACTAATGTTACAACTTCCGGAACCCCTGGAAGTGCTAACGCATATGTTCAAATTGAGATAACACCTGAAACATTAGGGATCGCTGGTGCAACAAAAACACTTTATTATTATTGCTCAAACCACAGCGGCATGGGTGGCAGTGGCTCTTTGTCTTTGTATCCTGCTGCTGGAGGTGGCGGTTCATCTGTTGGTTTAATATTGGCATTAGGCTAGAAAGGATAAAATATGGCTGAAACATATAAAAACGCTGGACTTGCAATCACTAACAGCGAGCAAGACATTTATCAATGTCCAGCTGGAACGGCAGCGATTGTAATGACTTTAAGAGTCACAAATATTGACGGTACTAACGATGACAATATAACTGCTAAAGTGACAGATAGTTCCAATACTAATATTGCAAGCGTTGCCCATACCATTTCAGTACCTGCTGACACTTCTTTGGAGTTGGCTGGGGATTCTAAAATTATTTTAGAAGCTCAGGATAAGGTAAGGCTTACTGGTGGTGCATCATCAGGTGATTTAATGGGTTTTATCAGTGTTGTGGAAATAACATAAAAGAGGTTTAAATTATGGCGACAGGCGGATATATAGGCGGTCAAGGTTTTGTCCAAAGCAGGGACGCTAATAGCGGTGTTTTTTCTATGGCCGAAGTTAATGAGTTGATTGCACAAGAAAAATGGCGAGAAGCATCATCATCTTTTACTGTAAATTTTTTAGTGATCGCTGGGGGTGGCGGAGGCGGTCAGTATAATGGTCGAGCCGGTGGAGGCGGTGGAGCTGGGGGTTATAGAAATTCCTATTCATCAGAAACTTCCGGAGGCGGTGGCTCATCAGAAACTGCTTTAACTTTAAACACTTACACACCAGTCGCAGTATCGATTGGTGCAGGTGGTGCCGCAGCGACAATTGGGTCAAACTCATCTATTGACACAATCACATCAACTGGGGGCGGCTTGGGAGCTCATTCCGGAGTTGGTGGAGATGGTGGTTCAGGTGGAGGTAATTCTTATAACAATGCAACTTCATATTCGACACCTGTAGCAAATCAAGGCTATAGAGGCGGTAAGGGTAATAACAACGGACACTCAAACGCTGCTGGAGGTTCAGGTGGCGGTGCGGGTGCAGAAGGCAATAATGGACAACACTTGAGCAGATATGGTTATGCAGGTGGAGCTGGTTTATCATCATCAATAACAGGCTCATCAGTAGCAAGAGGTGGCGGTGGTACCGCAGGTGGTTATCAAAACACACATGGTGCATCAGGTGTTAATGGTGGTGGCTCTATGGCTGGAGCAGGGACTGCTAATACTGGGGGCGGTGGAGGTGGCTCAGGTCATTCAGCTGCTGGTGGCACAGGAGGTTCAGGAGTTATAATTGCCAGGTGGACTACAACTGATGCTACTTTATCCCCGACAAGAACTGGTTTAACAGATGGTGGAGTTCAGACGACTGGCTCGGATAGTTATATTATTATTACTGCTGGCAGCGGTAATTTACAATGGTTTCAATAATGGCTCATTACGCATACCTTGATAAAGACAATATTGTTTTGCAAGTAATTACAGGCAAAGATGAAAGTGAAATAGTATCACTACCTAAAGGTTTTACATCCTGGGAGGATTTTTATTTAACTCATAATAAAGATGCAAAAAAATGTATAAGAACTTCTTACAATACTTTTCAAAATAAACATTTGTTAGGAGGCACTCCATTTAGAGGTAATTTTGCTGGTGTTGGCATGATTTATGATGTTGATGAAGATGTTTTTTATTTACAACAACCTTTTGCAAGCTGGACTTTGAATAAAAATAATTGGACCTGGGAACCTCCGGTAGCTATTCCAGATGATGCTTTTGATTCTGAGGGTGATCTTTTGAAAAATTACGAATGGGATGAAAGCAGTAAAAATTGGGCTGAAATAACAGAGTCCTAAATTAAATTTTTCTAGCAATTTTTTTTTCTTTTAATTAGTATTCTTTAATAATGTATAAGATTTTTAATACTGAAAAAAGCAATGTTTCTTATTTTATAAAACCATACTCCCCTACTAATGAAAATATACCATTAGGTATGTTTGGTAATGTTGAAAACTCACAAGTTCAAGGTGTAAAATGTCCGAGTGTTAGTTCGGCTCAAAGCAGGATATTTGAAATAAAAAGTTTTTTAGATATTGAGATAGTTTTTGGATTAGATAAATGGAGAGAGCCACATTTTACTTATGAGTTAAAGAAAAAACATCCATTTACAGATGCATTGCATAATTATGTCCGTAATAATATTTTAGTTAAAAAAGAAAAAGATGGATTTGTACATCTACAACTTATAAGTCCATATTTCTTAGTTACTGATGATATTGACTTAGAAGTTATGACTCTTGAGCCAAATGTTAAAATGGAAAATTGCAAATATGTTAATGGTGCATATTACCCATATTCTTGGATAAGAAATACTAACAGCACTTATGCTTTGATTGATAATGATAAAGAGGCAGTATTAAATTTTTCGTTAGATAAATCTTTTATGAAATGGGTTTTTAATAAAAAAGTTAATTTAAATTTTATAAATCCTGACGAAAAAATTTTAAATTATTTAAAACAAAATGAGGGAATTGTAAATTACAGGCACGATATGAAAGATATTTTTAGTAATGTAATTAAGAGAAGGCCAAAAAAATTATTAAATAATCAATAGGCCATGATATCTTGACCAAATTGTATTTTATAATTAATTCATGAAACTTGAAGTTAAAAGGACCCAGCTTGGTGTTGATGCCACGAATGGTGAGCTTTACATTGATGGAGTCCGGGAGTGCTTTACCTTAGAGGATGAAGTTCGAGATGGCCCTAAGGTCTACGGCGAGACGGCCGTTCCTGCTGGTGAGTACGAAATAACATTCAGAACCGTTGGCGGTTTTCATACCAAATTAAAAAAACATTACGATAATAAAAAAGGTTTTGGTCCTGGTTGGCATCAAGGCTCACTTTGGGTCCGTGACATTCCTGGGTTCGAGTTTATATTAATCCATCCGGGGAATGACGATTCCGACACCCTAGGCTGTCTTTTGGTCGGCCAAACTCAGCAAGACCTGGACAAAAATAAAGACGGCTTTATTGGTCGATCAAGAGCTGCTTATGAGGCTTTATATCCAAAGGTTCGAGATGCTTTGCTTGCTGGCGAAAAGGTAACGATAAAATATACAAATCTAGGCCAGGTGGAACCTGAGCCTGTTAATGATAAAATTGTAAAAAAAGAGGAGCATCTTTTGAATAAAGGCGACAATGGTTTAAATGTTAAGTTTCTACAAAACTTACTATTGTCCTGGGACTCAGGTTGTTTACCAAAGTTTGGAGCTGATTCTGACTTTGGTGGCGAAACCCTGGAAGCTGTAAAAGGTTTTCAATCATCCCATGGACTCGACCCATCCGGCTCAATTGACTTTATGACAGCGATTGCTTTGAGTAAGTATGTCAAGGAGTAAAAATAAAATGGATTTTAAAGATTGGGCCATAAAGGTTGGGATTAGAACTCTCAGAACTTTTATCCAGGCTTTTTTGGGGATCCTTACCGCAAGTGGGACCGGGATGGTTGAGATGGATGTTTTAACTAATGCCCTTGTTGCTGGAGCTGTCGCTGCTGTTACAGCTTTACAGAATGGTCTTGAAGAGTGGACCCCACAAAATAAAGGCTAGATTTAAATAAATTTAGCTTATAAATTTAATACCTTAATTCGTATAGGTTTGGTGTTATTCCTGGTTTTTCCATTTCCGGTCCTTGCTAGTGAAACCACAACCTATGAACGTATTGCTGGTAATGGTCAGAACGAAACTTCATTAAGTTTTGACTATGGTGGAGTGTCCTGGAATAGATTAGATATTCATAGTGGCGATTGCGGCTCAACTACTCAGGCTGTTCATTTCAATATGCAATCAGCTGCTGATGGCACTATCACAATGACATTCCCGGAGTCTGACGTGTCTGCTGCTGGTTTTTTAAGTGGCTGCGTAAACGATCCCTATACCGTAACTTGGAACTATTCAGATGGCACTTCTGCAACTGAAAACTATTCAGCTCAAAGTAATGCAAACGTTGCCACAATGTACGAGGATATATCTCATTCTGTTACTGGTAAATATATTACTTCTGTTGCTGTTGTTTATGATGACTATGTTATTGTTGATGACATTTTTTGGACTTATGGCACTCCGGTCACAACCACAACAACTTCAAGCAGCACAACAACAACCACTACAACAACAACCACTACAACAACTACAACAACTTCAACCACAACTACAACGGTTCCACCAACTACAACAACAACGACCACAACTACGACAACGGTTCCACCAACAACTACAACTACAACGGTTCCACCAACAACCACAACAACTTCAACTACAACTACAACAACAACTACAACATTGCCACCTGCACCTATTGTTGTGGTGATCCCTGAACCTGAACCTGAACCTGAGCCAATTGTCGAGGTGATCATAATTGGTGGAGAGGAACTTGAATTTACTGAGGATGAGATCGCTGACGGAACGGTGGAAAGACAGAAAGAAAGGGCAAAAAACCTTGAAGAGCTGGGCTGTGAGGCAACTGACGCACAAGTGGCCCGTGGCGATTGTGGTGATATTGATATTTTTGCGGATCCTGAAACTGACGAAACTTTGCAATCTGATATTTTGGACTCAGATGAGTTTGATGAAACTATGCAGGATGATATTTTGGACTCAGATGAACCAATTGAAGAGGAGCTAGATGACCTTGAAATAAAAGAATTGGAGGAAAAAGAGGACCAAATAATAAAAGACCTAGAAAATAACGGAACATTTTTTGATGGTCCTGTAGATGAGTTATCTGATGAGGAGCTTGAGGAAATCGAGGAGTTAATTGATCAAATAATTTTTATCCAGGAAAATGTCGACTTTGATGTTTTTGAAGTTAAAGATGACGATTTTGAAATTGATTTAGAGTTTGACGAGGATATTGTAATTGTAATTGTTGATGAGGAAGAGGACGAAGAGGAAGCACCACCTGTAATTGAAATATTTGATGAGGAAGAGGACGAAGTCTTGGATGTGAAGCCTGAGATTGAAGTTGTTGAGCAAATAAAAGAAAAAGAAATAATTTTGTCTGATGAGGAAATTGTCGAGGTTGAGCAAGCTGTTGAGGAGCTTGTTGAGGTTATTGAGGCTGCTGAGGATGAGATCCCTGAAGTTCCTGATGAAATAATTGAGGACTTGTCTGAGGAGCAAGTTGAGGCTGTTGTTGACACTTATGTTGAAACCCTGGAAGTTGAGGCCAAAGTTGAAATTATTGAGGACGTTGTTGAGGTTGGCCTGGAAGAGTTATCTGATGAGCAGGTCACGGTTGTTGCTGCTGTTGTTGAGTCAGCGATCGATGATGTTGAGGAGCTTGATGAGCAGCAAGTTGAAACTGTTGCGGAAGTCCTGGGGCTTGATGATTCTGAGGATGTTGCTGTTCTAGCTGCGAATGTCAAAGATGATGAAGCTGTTGCAGCTGCGGTTGATTCATATGTTGAGCGTGCTGCGTCTGAAGAGAACGCTGACGTTGAGGATTACAACGTTGCCGATGCTGTTGTTGAATATCAAACAGAGGAGTTTCTTGCAAATCCGACCGTTATTTTTGAGGTCGATTTTCAAGAAATTAGTTTTTCTGCACTAGACCAAGGTATGACGTTGCAACAGAAAGAAAAAAGCCAGGAGGTTGTCGTTCCTGTAATTATTGCATCTCAAATCGTATCGGCCAGTGTGGTACCATATAGGAGGAGATTATGATTAAAAAATTAATAAATATAGCTAAAGGTGTTTTAAAGTTTGCCTGGTTAGGAAAGTCTTTTAATTGGCTCAAGTCAATATTAAAAGAGACCCTGGCTCAAACTTTTACACTTCTTGGTTTTTTTATTGCTTGGCTCACGTTAACTGGAGCCGCTAAGGACATTGTTGGAATAGCGATTATTATTTCAATAACTCTTTGGCTTTTAACTATCGGCTTTAGAGATTAACCTAGGAGGTTTTTGGTAGCCCTATTGTTTGCTTGCACTTTAAGCATGCCAGCATCGATGTCTGATATCGCTGAATATCAGCATTGCCAGCAATATTCCCATGTTTGGGAGCTTGGCTTTGAATGGTCTGACCTTGTTGTATCCCATTTTGAGCCAAGTGACCATTTGACCGCATACAAAATTATTGGATGTGAAAGCTGGGGGATCTCGTCAGCTAAAAACCCAACATCTACTGCAAAGGGTTTATGGCAGTTCATCGATAAAACCTGGAACTGGGTTTCATACAAATTACAAACTGAAGGGTCTGCATATGACCCGCATCTATCCACGCACTTTGCTGCGTTTTTAAAATATCAAACACCACAAGGCTGGGGCCATTGGTCTGAGTCTGCTGCGTGTTGGAAAGGACCAAACGATGTTAAATCAACAAATTCTATTCATTAATATAAAATTTAAAATTTACCGACAACTTTTACTTATTATTTTTTACGAGGTTTGCTGGGAGTTTTACTGGTGGACTGACGGTTTACATATAAAATTTTATAAATGGCTAATTAATAAAAATATCTGACTCCTTGGGCTTGTTTATGCTAATGTCCACACATGGTTAAAAACAAGGAGGACAAAATGTCAAAGAAACCAAGACGGGTGCAGCCACCTGTCGTCATTAAGCTACCTAGCAATCCTCAGGTCAACTGGACCACTGGTGAGCTAGTTATTACGGACCGTCAGCTCAGCAACTTCTACCCTGAAGTAAAAAGGCACTGGGACCGTAAGCAGTTGAGAAAGCCAAAGAGTCGGGTCGTGCGTCTAAATGATGCCATCGATCAAGTTCTCGAGGCTAAGCAAGAGGTCGAGGACATCAAGTATGAAATCGAGCAATGGAAGGAAGGCCTGGAAGGTACCAACTTCGAGGGGACTCTAAAGTATGAAATGCTTGAGGAGTGTCTTGACCAGCTCGAGTCGCTCTTTGACCAACTTGAGGAAGTCGATTATAGCGATGGCGACATCGTTTTTCCTGGAATGTTTGACTGAAATAGCCTAAAAAGACTAATAAGGGCCTGACAGCCCACACGTTGCCGTTTAAGCGATATTTCGTGTCTAGGCTACCATTGGGCCTACCCATAGTACAAAGCTCTTAGAAAGGCTCTAAATGGCCTATATACAGCTATATTTGCATTAATTTTTCCTAAGTTTATTTTTATTTTTTTGCTAGGCCACTATCCAAAAATAAGCGATCTGTTCAGTACCATATTGGTAAGCAAAAAGAAAAGGATAATATTATGGCTACTTTTGTTTTCACAGATGCGTCTGTGACAATCAATTCAGTAGATTTATCTGACCATGTCCGTTCTGTTACTTTAGATATCACAGCTGAAGAGCAGGATGATACGGCTATGGGGTCAACCTTCCGCTCAAGAAAAGGCGGATTAAAGGAAGGCAGCTTAAGCTTGGAATTTAACAGCGACTTTGCTGCGGCAGAGATCGATGCAACTATATTTCCTATCCTAGGGACTAACGTTGCATATGTTGTTAAACCAACAAGTGGCTCAGTAAGTGCTACTAACCCATCCTATTCAGGTAATTGTTTGGTGACTCAGCATGTACCTGTTGGGAATGCTGTAGGTGACCTTGCCACTACTTCAGTGACTTGGCCAACTTCCGGCACAATAACGAGAGCAACGAGTTAATCGTGGCAGGTTCATCAGGGTTACACCAGCTCACTTTGGTGTATGTAGACGAAACCACGCAAGAACTTGATTTGCGTCCTATTGACTTTGTTGCTGTTGAGCGTAAATTTGGGAACCGTCCAGCTGCCGAACTACAAAATTTGGCATTTGAGGAACTCATGTATTTATGTTGGCATGCATCAAAACGTTTAGGAACTACAGAAAATTTTGACAAATGGCTTGAGAAGGTATCAAGCATTGATGGCTTAGATGGGGATGATTCCTCGGACTAACTACCGGCCACTTTGTTTCTTTAATTTGTGATGTTGCACTTGCTGCTGGACTCAATCCGGTGGAAGTGGCCGACATGCCACTCGAGTTCTTTATGGGTTTGCAAAACTCGCTTTTAAAAAGAAGCGAACAAGAAAAAGGCAAATAATGGCGAAAGGCATAACGAAAAAAGCCGCAGGCAGTGGTATAGCTGTTGAGGGTTTAAATGATGTTTTAAGAGGCCTACGAGGTATGGAGCAGGCCGGTGAGGTCCGTAGTCAATTTAGACAGTTTCATAAAGGCTTAGCTAAGTCTGTTGAGGCTGACACTCGTTCTGAGGCTTTAAGACAAAAAGAACAAGGCCGTGCCGTGCCTAAAAGAGCACGAGGTTCTGCTGGTTTTGTTGGTGGTGGTACGGATCGTGTTGCGTTCCTGGACATTAGAAAAACCAACAAATTTGCTAGAAACCTTGAGTTTGGACGAAAATATCAGTTTATTCCTGGTTTAGCTGCGGGATCCGGAGGCGACAGAAAGCCTGGATTTGCAACTAATGAGTTGAGCAAAACTCAACGAGGCAATGTAAACCGTGCATTTAGAGATGACGAAGGCAAGCAAAGATTAAAGACAATCGGTGTGTATTATCCTGCTGAAAAAATGAGACGCAGGGTTTATAAAGAATGGATTGGCACCTTTTGGTCCAATCGTGGAGGGTTTCCTGAAGGTACAAAGTTTGGCGGGTATGTTGCTGAAAAAACAATTGCAAAGGTAACCCCTGGACTCGGTGAGGAATATGCATCTGAAATGCAGCAAATAGTAAAAAAAGCGATAAAAGGTAAATAATGGCTGATACAAAGAAAACGCTAAGGTTTGAGTTTTTAGCTGACACTAAGAAGTTTTTAGGCAAAGTTGGAGCTGTTGGAAAGAAGTTTGACGCTCTAGGCCAGGACATGAACCGTGTCGGTGGTCAAATTAATAAAGTTTTTGCTGGTATTGGGATTGGTGCTGGTGCTGTTGCAACTAAAGCCTTGAGTGAGTTCCGTGGTTTTGAGGATGGAATGAACGAGGTTTTCACTCTTTTGCCTGGTATAAGTTCTGATGCTATGGATCAAATGTCTGCGGACATATTGCAAGTATCAAAAGAAATTGGCAGGTTACCTGAGGATGTTATTCCATCTTTGTATAATTCATTATCTGCTGGTGTGCCACCTGGAAACGTTTTTGATTTCTTAGAAACTGCAAATAAATTAGCTGTTGGTGGTGCTACTGATTTAGGCACAGCTGTTGATGGTTTGACTACTGTTGTCAATGCTTTTGGTTCTGACGTTATTTCTGTTGGTGAGGCATCTGACATTATCTTTACTGCTGTAAAAGGTGGAAAGACCACGGTAGAAGAGTTATCAAATGCTATGTTTAATGTTGCACCGATTGCTGCATCTATGGGGATCGCTTTTGGTGATGTAACTGCTGCAACGGCTACATTAACTGCTGCTGGTACTCCGACCAGTGTTGCAATGACTCAGATTCGTGCTGCTTTATCTGAATTAGCAAAACCTACAAGTCAAATTTCTAAGTTGTTTATGGAGTTAACTGGTCAAAGTTTTGAGGAGTTTATTGCAAGTGGTGGAAACATGAAGGAGGGTTTCGACATAATCAAAAAAGGAGCCGAGGCCCAAGGTAAGCCTTTAGCTCAATTTGTTGGTTCTGTTGAAGCACTTGGTGCTATACAAACTCTAACCGGTAAAGGTTCAGAAAAGTTTGCAGCTGAGCTTTTAGCTGCTGGTGATGCTGCTGGTGCTACTGAGGCTGCTTTTACACAGGGTGCAAGTGGTATTGGACTTGTCCTGGACAAAATAAGAGCAGCGATCAATGTTTTTGTTATTGAGATTGGCCAAAAATTAGCACCGATTCTTTTAGATTTTATTGACAAGGCCCAAGCTGTATTTGCAAGATTGCAGCCAAGGGTAAAGGCTTTTAGTGATGCGGTCAGGGAGTTTTTAGGATCTGACCAATTTCTTGGTTTAATAAATAACATTCGTGTTGGTTTTGAGAAACTTGAAGAGAAACTTACACCTGTTTTTAAAAGAATAAGAGAATTCACAAAAGACAACCCTAAGGTTGCTTTTACTGGCTTAGCTGTTGTTATTGGAGGGATCTTGCTTGCATCTGTTGTATCTCTTGCTACGGCTTTTGCTGCTTTATTTAGCCCTTTTGTGATCGTGTTAGGTTTAATTGCTGGTTTAGCTGCTGGATTTAGATTTGCTTTTGACAATGTAAAAGTTTTTAGAGACTTTGTTGAGAACACAGTTGCGTTTTTAAAAAATACATTTTCTAGCTTTGTTGCGTTTTTTAAAGGTGATGGGTTTCAGCGAGGTTTTGCAAGTGCCATTGACTTTGTTGTGGATAAGTTTCATAAATTACAAGAGTTTTTTCAAGGCATTGTAAATGTTATAACTGGTCTTTTGACTGGTGATGTTTCTCTTGCTGTTGATGGATTCAAAGCAATATTTAAAGGTCTGTTAGATTTTTTCAAGGGATCCTGGGATTTCGTTGGTGTTTTAAAAGATGTAATCATTGACGGACTCGGAAGGGTCAAGGACTTTGTTGCACCTAAATTAAAGGAGTTTGGTAAAGGTTTACTAGAAACTATAAGCACCGTGCTTAAAACTTCAGCTGGTGTTGTATTTGAAGGAGTTAAGTTTGTATTTAATAAAGTTATTGACAAAATTAATGATTTTATTAATTCTTTAAATTCAGGCCTGGGTTTCAGTTTCTTTGGCATTGACATTGACCCACCTGATTTACCAAACATCCCAAGATTGGCCAGGGGTGGTATTGTATCTCAGCCTACAACTGCCTTAATTGGTGAGAGTGGGCCTGAGGCTGTGATTCCGTTGTCGAGAGCTGGCGGCAACCTTGGCCAGACTAATATAAACGTTACGGTCAATGCTGGCATGGGTACCAATGGTACTGATGTTGGAAGGGACGTTGTTGAAGTTCTTAGACAGTTCCAAAGACGCAACGGTCCACTTAATTTAAGACTAAGCGGCTTTGATATTCAATAATGGCTGCACCTACACTTCGTGTTAGGTTTGGTTTTACACCAAATACTTTTACTCTTGATGATGCGATCCGTGGTCGTTTAGATTCCGGGAACGTTTTAGGTGGTGCTACAACTTTTACTGACGTGACTTCTTTTGTTCAGTCTGTTTCAATCTCAAGAGGTCGATCTCGTGATTTAAACTCTTTTGTATCAGGTTCTGCAACAATAACACTTGAAAACTCAACAGATGGACGTTTTAACCCTGCAAATGCATCAGGTCCATATTTTCCAGGTATAGAACCTTTAATTGAAGTAATTGTGGATTGTCTTGTTGCTGGTGAGTCAAGTCATACAAATCTTTACCGTGGCTTTGTGACTGATTGGTTAACTCAATATCCAAACAAAACAACATCAAAGGTTCAGGTTTCATGTTCTGACGCTTTTGTAAAGCTAGCAAACATTGAAACCACAAGTTTGTCAGTTAGTTCAACTGATTCAGGCTCAATGGTCAGCTCTATCTTGTCAAATTCACAAGTTGCTTATTCAGGTCCTAGTTCTGTTGAAACCGGAAACTCAACAATGCAATCAATAAACAAATCAACTAATGCTTTATCATTGATCCAAGAGATTGAAAAATCTGAAAATGGTAGTTTTTTTGCTGGTTCTGATGGCACCTTAAATTTTAAAAATAGGCATAGTTCATTCCCATCATCTACCGCAACTGTTTTTTCAGATGATGGTTCTGACATTCCTTATTTGGAAGTAAACCAACCCGTTGATGATGACTTAATTTTTAACGTTATAAATCTGACCAGGGAGGGTGGTTCTCAACAAACTGCTCAGGATACGGCTAGTCAGGGTAAATATTTAAAACGTTACCTGGAAAGAAATAACTTATTAAATGCATCTGATTCTGATGTTGCCCTGGCTGCAACGTTCTTGCTTGCTAAATTTAAGGATGCTTTGCCTAGATTCAGTCAAATGGTTTTAAATATTGACACTTTGTCAGCTGCTAATCAATTAAATGTTTTAGGGCTGGAGCTATCTAGTTCAATAAAAATTGAAATAACACCACCTGGTGAGGGATCTCAAATTGCTAGGCAATCCGTTATTGATGGCATCTCTTTTGCAATAACCCCGGATGATTTTACCTTGCGTTATAACGTGTCTGATGCCGTAAACTCAGCATTTTTTAGGCTAAATGACACGGTCTTTGGGGCCTTAAATGACGATAGATTGGGTTATTAGCTGAAACGGAGCCAAAACGGAGCCAAATCGTATGATTCAGCCCCGCTAAAGGCCAGCAAACCCTGCATTTATTGCATTATTTGCCGAAAGGCTGGCGGTGTCCTACTCTCCCCAGGTATTCCGGACGCAGCGGAAATGGCGGAAATAACGGAAATAACGGAAAGAAAAGCCCGACATTTGGTTTCCGTGGTTTCCGTGGTTTCCGTGGTTTCCTATAATTCCGGATGAAACTGAGCCAAAACTGAGCCAAAACGAGTTGCAAATGGCTTGGATTTATGGTCTTATTAGTCATGGTTAAAAACAAAGGAGAGAATAAAATGAGTAAAAATGATGGTTCTATTGGTGTCGGATCCCGTGTAAATTTCATGGATCGAGGCCAAAGATTCCAGGGCGAAGTTGTTGCACTAACAAAAAGCGATTTTGATGTTATCGATTTCGTTGATGTTAAAGTCACGCATTGGATGCCTGAGTCACGTGATGTGTTCAAAAAGAAAGCAGTTCCAACTATTTGGGTTGTATCTGTTCATGACCACACTCTTGAGGTTCTATAATGTCTTGGGAAGTTATTAAATTGCCTAAATGTAAGCACGGAGCTGCTCTTTATGACCAAACTGGAAACGGCGACTGGTTTCATGATGAGGAATGCACACCTGGTTGTCTGCCTGTTCCTTGTGACCCTGGTCATTTTAAGTTCGACTCATATATCGAGGACGTTGGCGACGGCTCTTTTGTTGAGTGGTTCGAGTGTGGCCATCAGGGCGAATGTGACGACTATATTCGTGTCGTTGCTGGTCCTGAGACTTGTTGTAAGTGTGGCTATGGTTTTGAGGACATTGAGGACTTGTTTAGTCCGCAGGACCGTGTTGAGTCCTGGAGACATGTTCTTTGTCCTGGTTCTAAGGACGGTGCGTAATGGCTTGGTCAACTATCCGCAAACGTAACTCCAAGACTGGTGTTGCATATCAGGCATCTGTTCGTGAGGTTATCGATCAAAAAAATAAAACCGTATGGTCCGGAACTTATAAAACTAAAGGCGAAGCCCAGGCTGCTGCTGCCGAGTATCTTGATGGTGTAAACAAAGGAACTATCAAGCATGTTGTTGATAAACATACATTTAGGCAGTTTGCTCTTAATGTTTGGCTGCCTGCTTGTCGTGTAAAGGTGGAACGTCCATCGACACTTAAAAAGTACGAAATGTACCTAAATAACCACTGGCTTGACATCCTGGGTCACTTAAAAATGACACAGATTGAGCCGGTGCAGTTAAACCGTTGGCTTGAACTTAAAAAGGCCGAGGGTTTGTCTGACGGGTATCTTGC
>Ga0208159_1000199_pt1 | contig 25060 bp, 28 predicted proteins | sample 9_EtaG_FD_184082 | JGI IMG/M metagenome (GOLD analysis project Ga0208159, IMG submission 184082) | Marine viral communities from the Subarctic Pacific Ocean - 9_ETSP_OMZ_AT15188 metaG (SPAdes) (version 2) | ecosystem: Environmental > Aquatic > Marine > Oceanic | place: Pacific Ocean | collected... | reverse complement strand
TTTAAACTGAAATATGAAAATAATTTTCACATAATATAATTTAAACATTTACAAAATTATTTTTTAAAATTGATTCTGCATTTTATAACCATAACCCCATAATGTGTAATCTGTTTGACGAGTATAATCTTATTGAAGATTTTGCTGAATATTTAAATGAAGAAGAAGAACATTATGATATTAATTGTGATGATAGTTATATTCAATATATTGATAATTTTCTGGAAGGTATATATTATGAAGATTTAGAAAGATATTATATTGATGATGATATAGATGGAATTCAATTATTCGTGTATATTAGAGATACTTGTAATGATATAATAGAATGTATAACTGAATATATGAAAGATGATGAAATTAATTATTTTCGTATTAGAGAAAAATTAGTTAAATATGCATTATTCTTAAAATTAAGAGATGTAGAGGAGAAAGTAAAAGATATGTATATTGATAAATATATTAATAGTGAAAAAAAAAGATTAGATTGTAATCCTTAAAGATTAAAAGAAAGTATATTTGGTGGAAGTTTGTTTAATATTATCAAAATTTATATTAAACTCTTCAATTTCATTCCAACTCCATAAACCTTTTTCTGTTTTGTGATTTAGTTTAAGAAAAGAATATATAAATCTATTTATTTTTTTCTTGTCTATACCTGCGTCTAATAGTTTATTGTGTAATGTCTTTACACCATTTTTTTCTCTTGTTAATCCTTGTATTAAATACATCATTAAAAAATATTGAAAATCATCTTCTCCATTATATTCATCATCATTTTTTATATATTCTACAATCTCTTTATTTTTTAAACACCTATCTCTATAAATCATTAAACTACTCCATAATACCCTTATTATTTCATTATCAACTTCAATCATTCTGTATTATATATTGTAGTAATATTTTAAACAAGTTAATATTATATTTATCCTTTTTTTTTTATTATCTTTTTCTTCTTCTGTTATATTTTGATTATTAATATTATCTATTTTTTCATTATAAAAATGAACCATATCTTTTACAAAATCTAAATCTTTATTCTCATTAGAATAAAACCAAGAGAACATCTATATTATAATAAAATATTTTATTTACGAAGAAGCAGATAAAGTGCCCGAAACACCATCAAGCGTAAAGATTACATCGTGGATTACATATAAATCAGCAAGTAGTGCTCCAACGGTTGCAGCACGAGCAGCATTAGCAGCACAATTTAAGTATAACACAAGAGGAAGACCTTGACCTGCAAGATTCATTCCAGATAAACCTTCACCATAACTTTCTAAATCAAGAGAAAATGCTACACTTGAAGAACGGTCATTATCATCTGCCGCATTCTGCATATATTTACGATGCTGTGCATCAACATCACAAGAAGCACCTCTTAAATTACTATCATAATGTCCTAATGCTAATAGTGTATTATTAAAAGCACCTCCTAAATCTAAACCATCAGTAGCAGAATTTACTTTTATAGGAGCAGAAGGAATACGCCTACCTCCAACAGAATACTGGTAATCTACGGCATCATTATGTTTAAAGCCAGAAGAACTATTACAAGTTATAAGTGATAATTGACCGTTAATTCTTAAAGCAGTCATTATAGATTTAACACTTCTTTTTCTTGTAGAAAATGTTATTGTTTGCATACCAGTAGCATTCTGTGCTATATTTTGTTGAGAATTCTGGAAGCCAACAGAGTGGATATTAATAGGTAAGCCAGATTGTATTAAAGTTCTAAAATTATTAGCAAATTCTGCACCAGGCCTTAATACTGGTAAATATAATTCCCATTCACTTGCAGTCCAAGCAGCAGAACTATTAGTAGCATCACTAAATTGTGCTATACCACCATTTTGACTATTAAGAGTTAAGGATACATAGGAAGTGCCTTGCGTATAACCAAATGGAAATAATTTATCAGCATTGAATACAGCACTAACTGGTTCGTGATAGAATATTTTAGATTTTGTAGCAGCAACTGTCTGTTTTCCACCTACACCACCAGCAACAGCAACACCACCATTAACCGAAATTGATTCAGCAGTCATAGGAACTTGACTTTGTCCCATAGTAATAGCACCTCTTGACTGACGAACATCTGCATTTTTGTGATTATTCATTATAGCAACAAGAGCATCATAATGTTGTATTTCTTCAAGTAAAGCACCAGTTCCACTTACTACACGAAATGTAGAAATAATTGAAGCAGCACCAACAACTGGATCTAATAGAATTTGACTTTCATTACCACCAGCAGCAGCAGGATTAGTTAATTTAAATTTAATATATGCTCTTTTCATATCAACAAAAGAATCAGTTGGAACATTAATAGGAATACGAACTTCTTGATTTGCTGTGAATGAAGAACCATTTGAAGGAATCATAGTTAAATAATTAAAATCCATTTGAGGACTCATTTGAGGAATTTGGTCGCTATATCTTAAAACGGAGGGGGTCATTGAATCACTTTCCATTTTATACTATTAAATTAGAAAAAAAAAATTTAATTAAAATTTAATTAAATTTAATTAAAAATTAATTATAAAATAATTAAAAAAAAAAATATTTATTTTATTTTATTTCAGTTTAAAATGAGTAGTAGTTTTGACGATTGGTAGTTTAATAATTATAACCACCATTTAAATTATAATCTATTATATTTGTATTTAATTTACCAGTATTATCATTTACTCTTGCTGGATTATCATCAAAACATACTTCTAATAACATTTCATAAGGCATAGTATTATCTAATCCAGTGTATTCAGCATAATTTTGATTTAATATTTGTATATTAATATCACCTTGAAATGGATTTCCTACATATACATAATCATTATCATAATATTCATTACTATAACTGCTATTAGTATTTTTTGTAGGAACAACTCCAATAATAGAAGAAGTCCTTACATTAGATGCTTCATTAGCATTCATTGTTGTGCTTCTAATACTATTAGGGTGAGGAACATTTAAATTAATTAAAAGTGTTGATTGCCCTGCTGTTGTTAATTGTGCTGCTGTTCTTTTGATTGAAAAATATCTTACCTTTATTTTACAATATGCTTGTTTTTGAAAATTGATTAGATTAGGTGCTTGCTCTAATACAGAACCTATATTAAAATTTAGATTAGAAGGTGTAGAAGCATTTTGAGAATTTGCACTATTCAAATAAATTATAAAAACATTTGGTGTTTTCATTATATATATATTAGTAATATAATTTTTTTTAATTAAAATAATTTACTTATCCAATATCCTGCTTCTGCCGTTGTAGCACCGACAGCAGCCCCAATAGCAGTCCCTACAACTGGAATAGCACTACCAATAGCAGCACCAGTTAATCCACCAGTTAATGCTGCTTCACCAGCACCTACTGCTGTTTCTGCTTCTTTACTTGTAGCACCTAATTTTTTTAATCCAAATTCAGCAACACCACCAGCAGCACCTACTGCTCCTCCAATAGCAGCACCTTCGGCTCCCCCTAAAACAGCACCATAAGTTGCTCCACCAGCAGCAGAAGAAAGAACATCACTTCCTAATTCTGTTTCATCTTTTGAAGCACCTAATTTTTTTAATCCATAAGAAGCACCATATTTTGTAGCATCTGCTACTAAATAACTTGCAGCACCAGCACCCATATTTAAACCTACACCTTTCATTGTTAAAGCAGAACCAGTTAATCCAGTAGATATTTTTTCTGTTATTGCTCCAAGTAATGCTCCTTTTGTAAAATCTTTTGGAACTGTCGGCATTTTATTAATACCAGTTAAATCACTTATTTTTTCAGTTGCTGTTCCAGCAAGAAGTCCAACTCCTAAATTAACTGGATGAACTGCTCTTGCTAATCCTTCTCTAAATGTTGGTGTATCTGCTCCTTCTAATAATTTATCTGCTCTTGCACCTTCTTCATCCATTTTTTGTTTATTATCTTTAATTATGTTTTCTCTATCTTCTTTATCTTCCATTACAAATGTTTCTCTTTCTGCTTTTGTTAAACCAACAGTAGTATTACTATGTTCTTTCTTTATAGCATCATCTATCATTTGATTTCTTTGATTTATTTCATCTTCTGTAATCATAGGCACATTTTCTTTTTCTGTTAATTTTCTCATTCTATTTCTAATATCTAATTCCTTCTGTCCTTCTTTAACAACTCCTTGTGCTTTATTAAATAAATCTCTCATTCTATTATAGTCTGCTCTTTTTTCTGGTTCTATAAATTTCTGTTCTCCATATAATCCAGTAATAGTTCCATCTTCTTTTATAGGTGGTAATCCACCACGAGCCATCATCATTTTTATTTTAGTTTCTGGTAATAAAGGACTACTGGTTTTCTCTTGATTAAATTGACTTTGAAGTTTTTGTGTTTTAGGTTCTGGTGGCCCAATATTAGAAACTGCTTGCGTCATATCACCACCACCAATCATTTCTTTTGATTCAACTAATTCATCTGGTTGTGGAGGTTTTTTATCATTCATTATATTATTTATATATACTGCTTCTTCACCAGTAAAAGAACCACCTGCATCATACCACGCTCTCATACCTTTACTTTTTGGAGTATGTCTAAAACCCTTTAATCCAATAGAACCATCACTTTTTACATAAGTATCTGCTATACTTTTTTGGTCTTCGTGTAGCCATTGACTATATGTTTTTCCTTCATTAACTGCTTCTATTGCTGTATGTAAATCTTCATATTCCGCTTGTTTCATTCCAGTATTAAATGTTTTTTCTAAATAATTTAATGCGTTTCCATTACTTCTTTCTAAATTATCTGGATTTGTAAAGTTTTCTAAATTATGTGATTCAATTGGATTTAAACTATTTTTTTTTAAAGGTAAAATACTTTTTACACTCCAAGACTCGTGTGTAGCATTATCACTCAATGCTAATCCTAATGATATAGGGTCTTCTGTTGTTCTAATTACATTTTGTTTTGCAGTTGTTAAACTAATATCATTAGTTAAATTTTTACCCATAAAAGGATTAAAATTAGTTGAAGGTCTATTATATTTTTGACCGAAGTGAAGACTTTTGGATCCGCCTAAACTAAATCCAGTAAAATGTTCTGGTGGTATATTATATTTTTTTATTACTTCTTGTATTTGATTATCTGCGTTTTTAAATTGTTCTGTTTCTCTTTCTTTACCAAATAATATTGCTGCATCTGTATTAATATCATCCATATTATATTTATCAGTTCCTCTAAAAGCCAATTCTGGTTTTCCAGTTTTATTATTTATAACAACTAATCCTTCATTATTAGATAATTCCTTATCAATTGTAAAAGGACTTTCTTTTTGTAATAAATATTGTTCTGCGGCACCAACACCATTTTTATAATATTCCCTACTTGCTCTTGCTAATTGTGCTCTTTCTAATTCATCAACTGTTAATCCACTATGAGAAGGTTTTAATAAATGAGCCAACATAAAACCTTTATAACCGTGTCCTATTTGTTCGTATCCATCATCAGTATCCTCTCTTCTTTTACTTTCTTTTTCTTTTGATTTATTTACTTCATTATTTACAAATCGCCAAGGGGTATATTTTAATTTATGATATTGTTTTACTGTTTCTCTTGTAGGCATAAATTTTATTTCATTCCTATATCTTTTTAGTATTGCTAATTCTTCACTGGTTAAATGACTCATTATATATTCTTATCCAACATATTATTTTTAAAAAATTCATTTAATTGATTCTGTTTTTCTTGATTTTCCATTATTGATTTTTGATATGAATTAACCTTTTCTATTATTTCTTTATTTAGATTATGTTTATGTGTTAGTCTTTCTGTAAAAGGTAATTTTCTAAAACTAACTATTAAATTTATTTCCCAATCTCCTCTAAAAAAATCAACACTTTCACTTTCATCTTGAAATGTAATATTTACATCAATATAATTAATTTGTTTTTGTGTTAATTCACATTCAAATGCCCTTGTTGGTTCATAAGTAAAAAATGTATTTCTTGATAATGTAATTGGAATTTGAGATACAATATTACTATATTTTCCACTACTTGATTCTATTATTTTATTATTACTTACACTTGGTAATCTTACAAATATACTATTACGACCATCTGTTATATCTACTGTTCTATCACTTATTATTCCAGCAGAAGAATTAATAGTAAATTCACTTTGAGTAAATCCTAAACATCTTCTACAAGTATCTGTTCCTAAAAAATTAAATGCTGTATTATTTGAAGGATTACTACTTGTTATAGTTATTTTATTTGTAATCTCATTGTAAGTAAATGTATATGTTAATCCACCAGCAGAAGCATCACCCATTAATCCAGATATTTCAGTTCCTAATTCTAATATATCATAAGAACCATCTGGAATAGTAATTGTTTTTTCACCTCCACCCCCTGCTTCACTAAAACGCAATTTATTATTATTATTATGTGCTGATATATTTAAAAAACTATTTGGAATAATTGCTGATACACATTTTATACTTAATACTTCATTATGGTCTGCTATTATATTTTCAAATAAAACAAATCTACCACTACTACCTTCTGTATTTAAATTAGTTAAATCTTTACTACGAATAGTTATAAATACATCTCCTCTTGTTTTAGTAGCCATATTATATATATTAATTTATTTTATTTATTTCTATTTATATATATTAAATAATCTTTTCCAAATATTGCTAATAAAACATTTTTATCTTTTTCTTTTTTTAAGTCTTGTTCTCTTAACTTCTTTGGTCGTTTCTTTTCAATTTTATTTTCTTCTTCTTTTTTTGGTAATGTATCTGGTATTTGTAATTTCATATACATATTATAATATTTTATTCTTCAATTTGTTGTTTTTCTGCTAATTCATAAAACATACCTTTATAATGACTATAAGTTTGATGACGAATAGGCCAATCTGGATTATACAAACTTTTATAAATATCTGATTCCCTTGCTCTTTCTATTCCCTTTATAAGTTCATTTCTTGTTTTATTATCAGTATTATAAGCATCAATCCAGTCCCCTTCTCTTCCTTTTGCTTCTCCTAACGCCATTAATGCATAAGTTCCTCTATTTACAGCAACTGTTTGTTCTTCATTATCCGTCCAACCAGGAGTGTTCCCAGTTGTTTTCCATTCACTATTATATTTATTTACACTATCTGTTGCTATATCATCTAATAGTTGTTTTTCTAAATTATATTTATATTTATATTTACCATTTGGATCTGTTTTCATCCATTTTTTTCTTTCTCTTTCAGTTAGCCTGTATTCATCACTATTTTTCTTTTTCTCTTCAAGAACTCCAACAATTGCTTGAATAAAATTGGGGTCATCTCTATATTTATCTAAATGTTGTGTATATCTTTTATAATGTTTATTAACCCATTCTTTTTGTTCTTCTGGAACATTATCTGGAATTGTTAATGATTGTATTGTTGGTTTTAATATTTTATAATCTCTTGTAGGTTCTGCTTTTTCTGGTGTAAAAAATCTTTCAAATTCTCGTGGTGGTGTTTCAACAACTTTTATTTTACCTTCATCAACTTTTTTTTTAACTTGTTGTAATATCTCTGGTTGTAATTTTCCTAATGTTTCAAATTTTTCTTCTTCTAATTTTCTTGCTTTATCTTCTTTTTCTTTTTTAACTTGTTCCATTAATTGTGTTTGTTGTATTTCTCTATTTTGTTTTAATAATCTTTTAATTTGGTTGTTTCTATTTTGGTTAGTTGGTGGTTGTAAAGGAATATCACTAAACACACTATTATATGCTTGATTATGAACTTTTTTCCAATTACCCCCTAAACCACTACTCCATCTATCTAATAAATTATAATCATCTTCTGTTAATAATTTTTGTTGTTTCTTTTCTTTTTTTGGTGATATTTTTTGTTGAAAATCATTTAGACTTGTTTTTAAATCTTCTTGATTTTTTTTAATATCTTCTATTTGTTCTTCAACACTTTTATTAGAAGCAACAGAACTTCCAGATAGTTCTCTTGTTAAACTTAATGGACTTGGTCTTGGAGGAGGAGTTTGTAATGGATTTGGTGCTAAAAATTGTTCTTCTTCTTCTTTATGTTTTATAGCAACATTTTCTAATGCTCTTCCAGAAACATTACCCATAATTTGACCTTGTAATACTGCTAATCGTTGTTCTTCTCTTAATGCTCTTTGTTGTCTTCCTAATTCAGCAATACTTGATAATATATCATTTTGTGTATCATCTTGTTTTTTATCAGTTAATTTATTTGTTAAAGTTCTAAAAGCACCAGATTTATCTTGAACTTTTGGAATAGAAGATTCATAATCAATTAAATCATTATCTATATTACTTTGTAAATCATCTAATGTAGCAAGTAATGATTCATTTTCTGGTGCCGAAGTTATTAGACCTCTTACATTTGTTCTTATCATATTATTTTTAACATTTCTTAATATACCAAATGCTTGACCTGCACTTAATTCACCAGTTCTAACTCTATTTCTTAAATTTAATCTACCTTGTTGAATACTGCTTAAATCTCTAAAATAACTTGCTCTTGCTACATTTTGTTGAACGCTTTGTTGTAAATCACTACTACTACTACTAACTGATGGTGCTGGATTAAATGCTTGTGATATAGGAACTGGTTGTGCTGGTGATACTACTGGTGGTGATACTTTTAATTGTAATGGTTGTGTTGGTGTTGTTTGTGGTAATTCTGGTGTTTTAATTTTATCAGTTAATATTTTATCAACTTCTGCTACATTTCTCTGTATAGTTATTTTTTGTTGCTGTTGTTGTTGTTGTAATAATAATGATAAAAATTTATCTGTTGTTGATTGTGGTTTTATGGCTTTAACATTTTGTTTTGCTGGTTTTGGTTTATCAACACCAACATCTAATTTAGTATGTGATTTTAATACATCTCTTTTTTCTTTACTTTTTGCTAATGGGTTCTTTGGTTTTTTCTTTATTAAATCTTTACAACCATCTTTTATTTCATTAATATCAGTTTTATCTTTCTTTGATATTTTTTGTAAATGTTTCGCACATTTAGTTCCTATTTTTTTATTTCCTATTTTTAATTGTTTTACTATACTATTTATACTATATATATGTTTTAATTTATTCCAAGAATCTGAAGGTTTAACACTTGATAATAATTTTTTATCAAATTCATTTAATTTGATAGTCATATAATATATGATTATAAATAATTTTTTGATTTTATATTAAACTTTGATTTAAAACCATTAAATATTTGTGATTTTCTACAATCTACAAATACAAAATTATATGGTTTAGAATAGACTCTATCTATTATCTCATTGAATACTGGTTTATCACAAGCAAAAAATTCATCATATAAAGTCATTAATTCACTTTTTGTATTACGACAATCAAAGATTGCTAAATGTGTAAGTTGGGATCTAATCCATCTTGGAAGTTGCGACATTTTCTGTGCTGTAATCATAATACTAATAGCACCAGATTCTAATTGTTCGCCAGTCCTTTCATCTAATAAAGGTCTTCCTATATGTCTTCCGTTGTTGAAAATTTTTTTCATTATTACTGCTTCATCACTACTACCAGATTTTATTTCACTTCCTAAATCATCAAGAATAATTAATGTTCTACCTTCCATATCTTCTTCATTTTGTAATCTTTCAAATATAGTTGGTAAATCCTTTATACTTTGATAAAATCTATCATCTGGTAATTTAGGTTTATTTGCTTGACTTGCTCCACTTGGAGATACTATAAATACATTAGAAAATCTTTTATTATATATTCTCTTTTTTCCCCCTGCTTGTGTTAATGCTTGAACTAAATTACTTTTTCCGCTTCCACTACGCCCTATTAAACCCATTCTAAATATAGATGCTGGTAATGGATATGGTATGCCTTCCATTTCATCATCACAAGCATATTTAAATACTGCTGGTTCAACAGCATTTTTTATTTCTGTTTCTTCTAATAACTCATCCATATTATATTATATTATTATATAAAAATATATGTTTTTTATATTTAAATGTTATTACGATTATTTTCATTTTCTAATTCTTGTTGCGTCATCACTTCCCTCTTACATTCCATACAACCTAATTTTATACTACTACATCTTGAATGAAATAGGGTTGTTAAAATTGCTGATAAAGTAGTTCCACAAACAGCAATAATTCCAACTAATTCGGCACCAGTCATATTATATATATAAAATAAAAAAAAAAAAAAAATTTTTTTCATTTTAAATAGGTTTAAAATGAGTGGTAGATTGGTAGTTTGGTAGTTATTAAAAATATTTTTTCATAAATTTAATGTTTTATAAAATTTAAATTTAAAATTGATTCTGCATTTTATAATATTAAGACTATAATGGCTACAAGTGAAAACTTACATACTTATCTTAAATATATTACAGATGGGTGGGTTGCGGATGGTGATGCGTTTTTGGTTGAATGGGATTGGAAAAATGATGAATTAAATGAATTAATGACTAATGAAATGTATTATACTCCAAAAGATTATGGTGATAGAGCAAATTTTATGTGGTTAGAAGAAGTTAAAAAACATTATAATTATAAACTTGGTGAAAAAATGTATATATTTTTAAAACATAATGTAGATGGGTCTTTCCTTCTTTGGAAACATAATAAAGATGAGTGTTATGATATGTATATAGATGAAGAAGGATATGTAAATTTCATTCATTATTATTATCCTTTTACTACTTATAATATGAAAAGTAAAAATGGATATAGTGATGGGATTGAAAAAATGTTTATTAAACCAGATTGTGTGTATAATGATAATATTTATAAAAATTTAAAAAAATAATTCTCCTACCAATCGTCCAATCTACCACTCATTTTAAACTCAAATAAATCTAAAAAAACTTTTTTTTTTTTTTATTTTTATAATCCAAATGCCTGCAACATTTGTTTATGTGTATATTTAACTTCTGGTGGTTTTAAATCTTCTTTAACTTCTTCTTCTTCTTTTTTTGGTTCTTCTATTTTTGGAATATCAATAGGTTGTGCTTTCTTTTTATTTCTTCTTCTACTAATAACAATTTCTTCATCACTTGAAGATGAATCTTGTTCTATTACAATTTTCTTTTTCTTTGCTTTTCTTTTAGGTTTTTTTACATATTCAATTTCTGGTTCTTCATCTTCTTCTACTTCTTCTACAATTTTCTTTTTTGATTTAATTACTGGTTCTTCTTTAACTTCTTCTTTTATTTCTTCAACAACTTGTTTATTATTTTTATCTTCTTTTGCTTTTGCTCTTTTTGCTTTTATTGCTTCTTGTGCTTTTTTAAATGCTTCTTTTTGTTTTTCACTTCTTTCTTTTTTTGGTTTTTGTATTTCTGTATTAGTTTCTTCTTCCATTTTCATATTTTCGTTTATGGTGTTTTCGGTAGGAGTTTCGGTGATTTCGGTAATTTCTTCGGTATTTTTTACTGTTTTTTTTTTCGGCATTATAATATATATTTAGAAAATAATTATAAATAAAAAATATATTATATATTAATATAAATGAGTATTAGGTCATTAAATGGATTATCTACAAATAATGTAAGAAGTCTTAATGGATTAGAAGGAATAGGAATAGAAAATATTATTGGTGGTGATGCTATTGCTATAACAACAGCAACTGGTTCAAGAACTATTAATGTTGATATATCAAAACAATCTGCTGTTGGTGGTGCTTTTGCTGATACTGATTTATTTTTATTAGAAACATCAAGTGGTGTTATTAAAAAAATTACTGGTGCTAATATGAAAAGTGGTTCATTTAGTAGTAATTGGACTCGTAGTGGTGGTAATATATTTCCTACTATTACTGGTGATACAATAGTAGCAAATGATAAAATACAAATTAATTCATTAGCAGATGCTACATATTTAGATACTTTATTAATCACAAATACAAATGCAGGAACAGATATATTAACTTATAAATATCAAATAAAAGATAATGGTTCTCTTGATGCTAAATTAAATTTTAAAGTTGATTACTCTCGTGGTGGTGGAACATCAATAGATGTATTTGATATTACATACGATGGATTTTTACAAGTAAAAAAAAGATTAGATGTTGCTAATGGTTTTTTTGCTAATAGTGGAGAAGAATATAATTTTTTATCTACTGGTGGAACATTAGCAAATACTAATTTTTTTAGTGGAACATCACCTATAACATATAATTCTTCTACTGGTGCTATTGGAACAACATTTACACCAAGTTCTACAACAAATATGAGTGGTAAAACATTTACAGATTTTACTTTATTTGATGAATGTATAGGAATAAAACAAAAAACTAAAACAGACCCTATTACAGCGAATAGTGCTGGATTTATAAGAATGTTTGCTGTAAATAATACTAATTTTGTTAATCTATGTTGTCCTGCAACTCTCGCTGGTAATTTTGATATGATATTACCTACAATTACAACTACAACAACACTATTAGGGGAAACCACAACACAAAATGTATCAAATAAAACATTTACAACTTTAACTACTTTTAATAATAGTCTTGCCGTAAAGACTGCTGCACCTAATACAAATGTTTCTGGTGCTGTCCGTTTTTTTGAAAGACAAGATACTGGTGGAAGTCATTTTACAGATTTACATACTGGGGGCACTACTCATACTTTAACGGCTGATAGGAATGTTTTTCTACCAGATGCGACTGGGACTATTGTTTTAGACAGCACTAATTTATGGGAACAACACGGTTCAAATAAAATTACACCAAAAGATACAAGTTTAACTGCTATTGATTTACCTAATAATTGTTCTATTAGAAATGAAGGAGATAGTAATCAATTTATTAAATTTAGTAATACAAGTTCAACTAATGAAACAATACAATTAGCGTCTAATCAAGTATCAATAGAAAATATATTAATGTATGCTGATAATCCAGCATATTATTTACGATTTCAAAATGGTATATTAGAAAGCACATTTTTAAATATAGATTTACCATTAAATTCAAAAATAAGGAGTGCGAGTAATAGTAGCAATTTTATAGGTATGGAAAGTGGTGCTATTTATATAAATACTAATTTAGACATAATTGAAGGCGGTTCAATACGAAACGACAGCGACCCCACAAATGATTTTATAAGTTTTCGTAATAATCATTTATATATAAATTATGCTATTACAGAGGTAATACAGGGAGGCAAGATTGCGAATGCTTCAAATTCAAGTAATGATTTTATACAGTTTAATAATAACGAACTGGCGATAAATCATAATACCATTACCTTCAAACAAGGAGCGAGTATAAAAAATGCTTCTAATTCTTTGAGTGGTTTTTCATTTGAAAGTGATAAAATAACATTTGCGACACCAGTTAAAATTATTAGTGAATATACTTTTCCGTTTCCAGATTGTTATCCTTTGGAGGTTGAAGGTTATTATCCAGCACCAGATACAACTGGTAGTGCCCTTTATTACCAAAATATACCAAGCCTTGGGGGTCGTGCAATCGCAATTAACGGATCCGTAAATATGGGAATTTATACGGAATATGGTCTATATTGCCACACTGGGACTGAAATTTGGGTTGCTTCTGATTCAAGAATAAAAAAAGATATTGAAAAATTTAATGGTGGATTAGATTTATTAAGACAATTAGAAGTTAAATCATATTGTTATATTGACGGTAAAGGCAAAAATACAAAATATAAAGAAATTGGTTTTATAGCCCAAGAAGTAAAACAAATTTATCCAAAAGCAATAACTCAAAACCACGAATATATACCTAATGTATATAAAAAAATAGAATCTATATGGACTGATTTTGAAGATAAATTTAAAATGAAAAGTAATGATTTAAATAATGTTGTTGATGTAGATTATAAATTTTTTTGCTGGAATGAAGGTGATAAATTTGAAACAAAAATAACAGCAATAGGTAATAGTGATAATACTTTTACTTTTAAAAAAAAATGGGATAATGTATTTTGTATAGGTAATAAAGTAAATGATTTTAATGTTTTAGATAAACAACAGTTATTTGTAATTAATTTTAATGCTACACAACAACTGGATAATATAGTTAAACAACAACAAGAAGAAATAAATACTTTAAAAAGTGAAGTAGAAATATTAAAAGACTTTATGAATGAATTAATTACATCAAAATCATTTGCTGACTTTAAAAAAAAAATATCATAATAATATATGGTATTAACTTATAAGCAAAAGTTTAATAAAAAATATGGTTTTAAAAAAGATGAACCACATAATTTAAAAGAAATTAGTAATATAACTGGATATAAATATAGTGGAATAAAAACAATATTTGAAAAAGGTGAAGGGGCTTTTGAAAATAATCCACAAAGTGTTAGACCTAATATGCAGAAACAGCAATGGGCTTATGCAAGAGTATATGCCGCATTAGATCCAAAATCAAAGGCACATAAAATTGATAAAATCCATTTGAAAAAAAAATAAATAAAAATAAAAATATTTTATAAATTATAAAGTTATGACTTTAAAAAAATTAACAGAAGAGCAAAAAAAAAAATTAGAGAAACATAAAGTTCATCATAGTAAAAAACATATTGCTTCAATGAGAATGAATATGATGAGAGGTGATTCTTTTGATGAAGCACATAAAAAAGCACAAAAAAAAGTTGGTAAATAAATATTTTAAAAGTAAAAATAATCATATTTTTTTTTCTTCTATAATATATGAAGGGGACTGGTGATAAGAAAAAATTTATATTAAAAAAAAGTAATAGAAAAGGAAAGCGATTTGAAATTATTATGAGCGACAATAGTCATCATTTTGGTAGTGATGTTGGTGAAACATTTATAGACCATAAAGATGAAAAAAAAAAATCTGCTTGGATTGCAAGACATAAAAATGATAAAAATTATAATGTAAAAAATAGTGGTATATTTCATAGTAAAGAATTATTATGGACTGAACCTACATTAGATAAAGCAATTAATAGATATGAAAAGAAATATGGTGTAAATATTATAAAAAAAATATAAGTATATATTATGAAGATAGTAGAAGTTGAATTAGAAAATAATAATGATATAAAACTAATTGACTATTTTGAAGATGAAAGTAAATTAACTGGTGAAGATTTTAGACAACAAATACCAGTATGTAATAATAATACTTTTGATATACAACAATTAAATTATATTATAGGAAATGTTAATATATGTAATATTGATAAAACAAATGATTTAAGAACACATTTTATTATAAATAATCGTGATTTAAATATTAAATCAAAATTAGAATTATTAAAAGATAATTATAAAAATTATTGGAATTTACCAGAAGATTTTTTATTTAGTATAGCAAGAGAAAAATTAGGAGAAAAATGGGATTATGAAGATATTAAAAGAAGAAGAAAAGAATGGATTGCTAAAAAGAAAAAAGAAGAAGAAGAAGATAAACAAGAAAATAGATTTGAAAGAGAATTAGAAAAACAAAAAAAAGTTGAAAGTAATTTTAAATGGGAAACTAAAACTTTACATTTTTAATTATGATTTCATTTTCTCTATACTTTTTATATTTATTATAGCGGTATAATCACCACAATTAATAGTATGCATCTTTTTACAAAAATGATGTGTTATTCTACGACAACCTAAATCTAAATTCATATCCCATATACCATTATACCACATTTGTATAATAATTTTATTAAAATCATCATCATCACCATCACCATCATACCCCCTCAAATATTTAATACAATTATGTCTATTATCTTCACCAATACAAAATTTTTGATTAACCATATTACATATATTACAGTCCTCACAGTCCTTCTCATCACATTTATTTTTATAAGGAAATGAATATATTACATCATAAATTATTTCATAATATACACTCTTATCATTATTATTTATTTTTTTTAATTCATTCATAATATTAACATATTCATCATCACTTAATTTTTCTTTACAATTATCAATAAGTTCTAATAGAGTTTCATATTTAGAAGACATTTATATTAATTAAATCCAGAATCAATTTTAAATTTAAAATTTAAATATTATATTAATATATAAAAATGATGACTCGTGCGGATTACGATAAGTTTTTACAAATGTATGGAATACCACCCAGTGATGAAAAATATGAAGAATATAAAAAAAGTATAACTAATCAATTAGTTAATAAACAAATGACTAATTTAATGAGTGAAGTAAAACAACCAATAAAAAAACCAACATATCCAGATATGATTATTGGCCCAGATACTGCTACTGGTAATAAAGAGCGAATGGATTTTTATAATAAACAAATGAAAGAATATAATTTACAAACTAAAATGCTTCAAGAAATAAAACAAGGTTTCAAAGATAAATTAGCATATTATAATCAACAAGAAAAATTAGAAAGAGAAAAACAAGAAAAAGCAAAAAGAACAAAAACAGTTCCAGTTAGTAAAGATAAACAACAACAAGTTGATAAAGTAAATGATAAATTAAAAAATTTAACACCACAAGAAAGAGAAATGTATAATATAATTAGAAAATCACAAGAAGATAAAATAAAATTATATGATAAAAGACAAAAAGAAGCAAATCAACATAATGATACAAATAAACCAAAATCTAAACCATCAAATACAAAAATTATACCAGTTCCAAAAATACCAAATACACACCAACATATTAATCATAATATTATGACTTTTCAAGAATATAAAGATTTTAGATTTAATCAAGGTTTCGGTGTAGGACAAAGTGAATACAAACATTATTTAAAAAGATTTCAATTAAATAATCCAACAGAATATTTAGCAGGGCAGTTAAGAGTAGAAAATAATAAACAAGGACATTCTTCATTAGCACAAGGACAAAGTATAGAACAACATAATGATACACATTCTAAAAATTTTGTTAATCATATAGATAATAAATCTAAACCAGTAGCAGGTCAAATACCAAATGTAAAAAATCCTCCACATATTGTAATACACGCATTTGATAAACCAACACCAGCACACAACGAACATAGTGTAGAATCTCATTCAATTTCAAAAGAAGCAGGGACTATGGTAGGTAATCCAGTATCTGCTAATAGCAAACCAAAAGTTGTAAGTGGAGTTAGAGAAGATAATCATTTAAATCCTACACCACAACCAAGTGCTTCTGCATTAGAACAACCAACTATGGATGCTGATGGTATTATGAGATTTCATAATCAAGGAGGAGTTGTTGGAACTTCAACAATATAAAAAAATAAAAAAAAAAAAAAGTTTTTTAAATTTATTTGAGTTTAAAATGAGTGGTAGATTGGACGATTGGTAGGAGAATTATTCTTCTTCTTCTTCTTCTTCTTGAATTACAGTAATAGTATCATAATCATTTTTTGTTTCTAACCATACTTCTATTTTTAATCCTTTATAATCATTAATATTATCATAAATATCATTAATTTTAAATTGTAGTAAATTATATTCTTCTAATTCAAATTGTTCTCTATCTTCACCAATTGCTAATATAAAATAAGGAATAAAAATATCTTCATAATAATCTTGTAATTGTTTGAAAGTTTCTTCTTTTGTTTGAGTATTCATTAGGACTTATGTATATAAAATGCAGAATCAATTTTAAAAAAAAATATTATATAAACATTAAAATTATAAATGAATAATTATTTTTTATCCATTAAATGAATATTATTTAACATTGAAGGAGAAACTTTTTTATTTATTTTATCCATAAATATTTTTTGTAAATATTTTGTTAAAGTATTTTTATTCATTTGTTTTGGTGTTTTTAATCCACTACATTGTAATAAATGTTTTTGTCCTTCTTTTTCTCTAATAGTATATAATTCACTTAATAATTTATTTAATATACTTCTTTTTGGTATTTTAATTCTTTGTTTAACATATTTTTTTTGTGTATCATAGTCATTAAATACAAAATATTTTTCAGTATAATCTTCTTCATCTATATATAAATAATTACCTTTTTCATCAAAATTATTATGTATTAACATATCAGCATATTCATTTTTTAAAGGCATAACAACTTTACCTTTATATAAAATTATTAATATAAGTTTTTGTAAAATATTTGGATCTGTATTATTTTCTTTATATTCTTTTTTTAATAATTTTTCTACCTTATCAATTTCTTCTTTTTTTATCCAATCTTCTGTATTAGTATTTTTTAATTTTTCTTTTTTAAGATTTTCTTTTATTTTATTTAAATATGGAATAAAGATAGAATTAAATTGTTCTATATCATATTTATTTGGAAAAATAGAATATTTAGATAAATGTTTTAATGCAGATAAATAATTTAAAATTGTTATATCTTCAAATACTGATTTTATTTGTGTTGTATCATCAGCATTTTTTACTACAATTTTTTTACTTAATTTATCTTGTAAATCTGTAAAATTACTAATTAATTGTGATACATCTTCTAAATGATTACTATCACCTAATAATTGATATTTTTCTAAATCATTCACACCAATTGATAAATATGGAGTTTTTTGTATATCTAATAATTTAATAATATTTTTAACATATAAATCAAATGTGCTTCTTTTTATTTCTGGAACATTAGTTTTACTAAAACAATCACTTACCATTATTTGTTCTAAAAGATTTGTCGTATAACTATTTGGGGTTTCATTTATTTCACTCATTATTACTTATTATATTATAATCAATTTTATTTTTTAAATGTTTTATTTTCAGTTTTAATATTTTAAATTGTTATATTTAAAATTAAATTATGAATATTATATAAATGGAAATAATAAAAAATATAGGAGGAGAACCAGAATTAACAATTGAAGAAATAGAAAACTTAAAAAATAAAGGAAATATGCATAACCGATTATTTGTAGAAAATATGAAAGAATTAGGTTATGAACCAAAAGATTATAAAGATTTTATATGTATAGGTTCAAGTAAAACACACCCAGATATTCCACTGTGTATAAATCCACAATTACCAGAATTAACAAATTATTGTGTATGTGAAAAAGAAATAGTTGAAAATTGTTGGATTTATCATATTCCAAGTGGTAATGTTTTAACAATAGGTAATCACTGTGTAAAAAGATTTTTTCCAAAAGACAGTAGAAAAGGAAAAAGATGTGATATGTGTTTGGCTTTACACCAAAATAGAAAAGAAAATATTTGTAATAAATGTATAGAGAAAAATAATACAAAAAAATTAGAAGAACAAATTAAAAAAGATAAAGAGATAAATAGTAGATATAAAAAATATTGTAAAGATTGTAATATAAAAGTTAATGGATTTGTAAGGTGTTTTAGTTGTAATAAAAAATATCAAGAAAAAAAAAAGAAACCATATTTCACATACAAAAAAGTTTATATAAATTAAATCCTAATCCTATTTATATTATTAAAAAACTCTGGAACATTCTTTAATCTATTAAGAAAATAATTATCCAACATATTATTAGTAATTTTTTGATTGTATATATTAATAATATATTGTGATAAATCACAACGATTTTTAAATTCAAATATGTCTTCACCTTGTTTTAAGAAATACTTATATTTTTTAGACATTCTTATATTATATTGTAATTTATTTTTTAAATTGTTTTTAATATTATATACTATATAAAATAACTACCAATCGTCTAATCTACCACCCATTTATAGAGCAAATAAAATTAAAAAATATTTTTTTTTTTTTTTAAAATTGATTCTAATTATATATTTAAACAACTTAAAAATAAAACTATGAATATAATAAAAGAAACGAAAATGAAAGTAATTGAATATTGTGAGAAAAATGATATTAATTATTGTCCTATTAAATTAGTTATTAATGAAGAAGAAAGGGATAAAGAATTAAAAGATGAAGCGTGGATAAATAAACCAAATCCAATTGAATGGTGGGTAGTTCATAAGGATAAAATAAATAAAAGAAAAGCATTAATGAAAAATGAGGAAATTAAATGTTATAATGCTATTATTATGGATACAAGAAATATTATTCAATTAGATATAGATATAGATACACAAGAAGATTTTGATAAATTATCTGCTATGGAACAAACATTTTATAATAAATTATGTAATACATTTGATAGTCATAAATCTAATACAAAAGAATATGGAAAACATATTATGATATGTGATATAAATGATAGTAATTTATCTAAATTACAAGTAAAATATTTTAAAGAACATAGAGGAAAATTAGGAGAATTAAGTGATTATAGTAAATATAAATTAAATAAAAAAGATTATAAATATTTAAAAGATGAATATGGATGGATAGAGATATTATGTGGTAGAAATAGTTGGGTTGGTATTGATGCGGAAATAAATATTACAGAGGGAAAGGGTAAAAATTTTAAAAGTGAAAAAAATAAAGAGGGATTTCAAATATTAAAAACTATTTTACAAGATAAATATTTTAAAAAGAAAGAAGTAGTAAGTGAAAAGAAGAAGAAGAGTATTAAATTAAATCCTAAAAAGACACAAGAGAAAATAGAAGAATTAGCACCAAGTGAAAAAGAAAATAATAATATTCAAGAATTAAAAGAACATTTATTAAATATTAGTCAAAAGACAATAGATAGTTATTTAGATTTTTATAAAATTGCTGGTGCTGTATCATATACTAAAAATACTGAATTATATGAAACATTAAAAGATATTGCTTCAAAATCTAAACATAAACAATCTAATTTTAATAGTTGGTTTGATAATTTTATGAAGAAGTTAGAAAATAAAAAGTTTCATAAAGGTATTATATTTAATTATTCTAAAACAGATAATATTAAAACATTCTTTGAGATACATCATAAATATAATTATTCATTATGGATAAAAGATACTCCTAAACAATTAGCAGAATTATTCTTTCAAATTAATGAAGAAAATATTATTGCAAAAGAAGGAGATGATAAAAGTAAATCTATTATATATTGTTATAATGATTTAGAAAAATTATGGAGAAACCAAAGTATTGATAATGACCCAGTTATTAGAGATATGATTAGTGATGATATTGAAGTATATGGAAAAAATGTGATTACTAAAATATTTGATAGTATTACAGAAATAAATAGTAAAATAAAAAATGGAGATATTAGTGAAGATGAAAAAGACCAATTAAAAGAAGATTTAAAAACAAGAGGAGAACAATTAGAAAAAGCACAATTAATTGTAAAGAATATTCAGCATCCTACATTAATAAATAATATTATGATTATGTTATATACAAAACTAAAAAGAGTTCATTTAAGAAAAATGGAGTTTGACGCTAATCGTTATGATTTACCCTTTAAAAATAAAGTAAAGTTAAATCTAAAAACGAATGAATTATCTGCTATTAGTAGAGAAGATTATATTGAAACAATGATAGATTATGATTATGAAACTCCTACAAGTGAAGATTATAAATTATTTGTAAAAATATTTGAAGGTTGTTTTATGGATGAAGAATATGAAGATGAAGAATTAGAAAAAGAACATAGACATATATTAAATGATGTTGTTTATGTTTTAGCAACTGGATTATTTGGTAAGCAAATACAATCTGTATTTATATTTAATGGAGCAGGGGGTAATGGAAAAAGTATGATTATGAATATATATAAAAATGTATTAAGTAGATTTGTAATGGAAGCACAAGGTTCTCAATTATGTGATGATATAAAAGTTTCTAAACCTGCACCAGAATGGGCGGATTTAAAAAATAAAAGAACTTGTATATTTGATGAAATACCAGAAGATAGAGCAATTAGTATAAATACAGCAAAAATATTATCTGGTAATTCTACAATTAAAGCACGAAATCTATTTGCTAATACAGAAACTATTAAAATACTTATTACATTAATTGTTCTTTGTAATTCTAAACCAAAATTACAAGGAGAAATAAATGATGCGATTACAAGACGATTTTATGATATAGAATGGCGATATAAGTTTAAAGCGCCTAATTCGGCAGCAGCAAAAGAACATTTAGGAGAAGAAGATAGTGAAGGTAATTGGACTTATAAAAAACAAAATGGGAGATTTAAATTAGGAAATACAGATTATGAATGTTCTCATTTTCAAGATAGAATGAAAATACCTATGTTAAAATATTTATTAGATTGGATAAAAGATTATCCAGATAAAATTAGTAAAGATGGTAATGAGTTTTTAAAAGAGAATTATGAGTTTAGTAGAACTACAATTAATAGAACCAAGTTATATATGTCTTCTCAAAATATGTTTGAAGAAATTATGGAGGATATGTTAATAGATACAAAGGATGAAAAAAATGTTGTATTATTATCTGGTGGTAGTATTAATCTATATGAAAAATATAGAGAAGCAGAAAGAACTATGGGAACAAAACTAAATGATTGTATTACTATGAAGAAGTTTAAGGAACAATTATTAAATCATCATAAATATTCTTCAAGATTAGGTGAATTATCTAATACTATATTTGGTGGGGTAAAAGGAGATAAATATGGAGATAGATATTTAGTGAAGAAGGGTAATTATCTAACTGGATTTTATTATAGAGATATATATGAAAAGAAAGAAGAAGATTATAAAAAATTAAATATACCAATTGAAGAAGAACAACAAGAAAATAATATTTCAAATCTTAATCTTCATAGTGAAAGTGAAAGTGAATGTGAAAGTGAATGTGAAAGTGTAATGTATAGTGATAGTGAATAAAAAAAAAATATTTTGCTGATAGATTTTGTAGATAAAAACTTTTTTTTTAATCCAGTAAATATTTTAATAGTAGTGGTGGTATAGAATATTTTTCTAATAATGTAGTATTATCTGGTTCTTGTATATTAGGTCTATTTTCTCTAAATTGTTTAGAAATTGCTCCTATTCTCATTCCGTGTTTTGGATTACCAGTGCAAACACATCTTTTATCTTCTAATTTTTTATTAGTTAATATCTTTGTAGGTTTTTTATACTTGTATCCAAAAGCACAATAATCCACAGAAACATACTTATCTAAATATTTTTTATTATCAACATAATTCCATATATTACTATAAAATGGATTTTCAATAAAATAATATTTTGGTTTGAAATATTCTATTATTTCAATTGTTTTATTTATATAGATTTTATTTTCTTCTTGAACTTTACCTAATTCTTCTAAACTACTCCATTTCATTTTTTTTTTATAATCCTTTTGAGTTTTACCTTTTGCTATTATATGGGTATATTGTAAATTACTATATACTTTACATTCTGGCGAAGCCCATATAATATCAAAATAGTTTGTAGGAAACTCTTTATAATTCCACTCCATTATATCTGTTAAAATATCTGGTTCATATCTTTTATCAAAATCTAAACTAATAACTTCAACACTTTCATTATCTTTATAATGTTTTGATATAGAACCACTACCTTTGAATAGTTCTAATACTTTCATATTATATCAATTATTTTATTTGTATAGTTTAAACTACAAAATATTAAAAGTATTGTTATTAGTTTTATGATATAGATAATTATGTTATACAATCTATATATCATTATTAGATATTTATTTTTATATATGAGATATTATTTATTTAATAAAATATAATATAATGTATGAAAAGTAATTCAAGATTAAAACATAAAACAACTGCTGTAAAATTTAAAGACGACGATTATGAAACTGGTGTAGAAATATTAGAATTGTTATTACCTTTTATAGAAAATTATAATATAATATACGACCCCTTTTATTGTAAAGGTAATGTAATAAATAATTGGAAAAAATTAAATAAAATATGTATAAATGAAAAGTTAGACGCTTTTAATAGAACACACCCAGAAGAATATGATATTATTATTAGTAATATACCTTTTAGTTGTAAAGAAGAATGTATGGAATTATTTTTAAAATTAGAAAAACCTTTTATAATATTAATGCCGATTGATAGTCTTGGATCTAAATGGATAAAAAAATATTTTGATAAATTACAATTTATTATACCAGAAAAAAGATTACATTTTGAAAAGGATAATGTAAAAGGTAAAGGTAGTTGGTTTGATACTTGTTTTTATTGCTATGGTTTAGATTTAGATAAAGATATTATTAAATTATAATTTATGGTGGGTTATTAATACATTCAACAGAACATTTCACACAACAAGGTATGCCGTCATTATTTCCAAATGTTCTTGTTTTACAAATATTATTACAGAACTCACATTGTTCTTCTTCTTCCCAATATGTAGTATTATTTTCAAATAATTTTATTTCATAACAAATATTTTTTAATTCAAACATTAACATTTTTCTATTTGTATTTATTAATAATTCATTCATAGAACTTTTAATATATTTGTTATTGATAATTTCAATAATGTCGTTGTTAAGATTTGAAAGAGAAGCCATTAAATTAAACTAAAATAATATCAATTTTGAGTTGCGATTTTTATGCAAAAATAAATAGGACTTATACAAAATTAAATAGGGGTTTATTGTATATATTGTAATTTATTAAAATTACTACACATACCTTTTATAGGTTTATAAGCGTCAAAGTTCTTATAATACCTTTTTAAATCATTTACTCTTTCTTGTTCTTCTTCTTCACTACTATCATAATTTCCATAATAATGGTCGGTATATAATACTGAAAATAAATAGTCCAAAGATTTAGGATAAAAATCGTTTTCCATATCTATAAAATATTTACCATTCATAATTAATTTAACAATACTCATAACTTTTATTTTTCTAAATAAAAATAATTGTATATATTTAATTATATCCTTTACATACGGTATTATATGTGTATTTTCACCATACATATGAGTTTTACAATTTTGTAAAATATCACTCGTCCATATATAATTTTTTTTAACAATATTAATATACTGTAATTTCATAATATTATTTTTTTTTAATTTTTTTAGATATTCATTTACTTCTTTTTCAGTTTTAAACTCTTCACCAGTTGCTTCACCGTCATACTCTATACAATAATAATTTATCTTGTTTGAAACCATAGTTTTAGTAATTCTATTTAACTGAAAATAATTATTAATATCCATACATTTCGGTTCTTTTTTTTTAATAGACATTAA
>Ga0208159_1000198_pt1 | contig 25075 bp, 43 predicted proteins | sample 9_EtaG_FD_184082 | JGI IMG/M metagenome (GOLD analysis project Ga0208159, IMG submission 184082) | Marine viral communities from the Subarctic Pacific Ocean - 9_ETSP_OMZ_AT15188 metaG (SPAdes) (version 2) | ecosystem: Environmental > Aquatic > Marine > Oceanic | place: Pacific Ocean | collected... | reverse complement strand
GCATCTTTAGATGATACTGTTACTGTTGGAAAAAGTAATATAACTGGAAAACAAGAAAACTATGATTTTAACGAATTTCAAAAAGATTATTTATTTGGTAAAGGTTATGAATTAGTAGATAAAAATGGAGCAAAAGTAACGCCAACAAAAGAAAATATAGGTAATTTACAAATAAGTGTTTTAAATAATCAAGATAGAGATTTTCTTAACTTTACATTAGAAGCTAAAGGGGCTAAAGATTTTAGAAGTGAGTCTTCTTGGATAAAACACCCAACAAAAGATGTTTATATTTATAAATATGCAACAGATGGAAAAGGAGTTAAGGATGATAAATTTACTTTTTTACCAAGATTTATTAACAATGATTTATTAAAAAAACAAATAGTAATTACACCGGAAAGATATAACAACCTAGTAGGTAACCAATGAGTGAATTTGACGAAAAATCAGAACAAATTATAGATGAAGTTATTAGTTTACCTGCGGTAAATGTAGTAGCAAACGAAGAAGAAGATGTAGGTTTTATTGATGAATTATTTTACGATGAAGCTGTGGAATATAAAGATATGCCACGAAGTTTCTTTTCTATAGATTCAGCAGATGATTTTAGCACTGCTAAACAATGGACTGCAGTAGCTGGAGCCTATACTTTAACTACAGATACAAACGAGATAGCTGATGTTATAAAAGCACAGTTTCCAAACACATATTTTAATAAAGATAAATATGACAATATAATAGCCAGCATACCTAGACAAGAAAATGGTAAACAAGTAGACCCATATACATTTTATGTAAACCCTAGAGGCGCATCAGGAATAGATTATTACCAGTTAGCAGCCCAAACAGCTATGTGGTATCCACCTATTGCTATGGTATCTAGACCAGTTAAAGCTACAAGTATTGCAGGTGTAGGTACTGAATACCTAAAAAAAGGTGTGGGTTTATTTCTTGGAGGCTCAGCCGTTAGTATAGCGCAACAAGCTGGAACAAGTGCTTTAGGTGGTGAACAAGGTACAACGTATCTTCCCGGAACTGATTTAAAAGTAGACTTTACAAAAGTAGGTACTGAAGCTGGTATTACTACAGCTGTACTACCTGTAGCTAATGTATTAAGTAATCAATTAGGCAAAGGTGTAACAAAATTTATTGATTTTAAACGTGAACGTTTTCCTAAATATTTTGATGTAAAAACCCAAGAAATTAACCAACAAGGTTTTGGAAAACTAAAAGACATTGGCATTAGAAAAGTTAAAGATGACAAAGGCGAGTTTATAACAGACGCAAATGGTATAATTTATCAAGCAAACGATTCAATATTAGTTAATACTTTAAAAAATATAGAAAATGGTTTATCTCCAAAAGAAGCATTTTTATCAGCAAGAGCCCATGATTTAGGAATACCTCTTTTAGGATTTCAAGCTAGAGGTGCAACAAACTCAAGTAATCCATTACAACAAAGTGTAGATGAAACTAGGTTTGACGAGTTTTTACAAGGTAAATTTGGAGCTGATGCACAAAAATTAGCATTAGAAGTTAAATTAATACAAGAAGAAAATGCTTTAAGAGCTTTTACAAAAACACTTGGAATAACAGATGAAAATGTAACTAATGATTTAATTTCAAAATTTATAAAAGACCAAAAAGGTGGTAATACTCAATTTACAGAACAACTAGGGTTGTTTGTACAGAACAGTTTAAAAAACCAAAAAGATGGTTTAGAAAAACAAATAAAATTACAATATGATAAATTCATAGACGATAAATTACAGATAGTACCAAGAGAGTTTGAGAAATTATCTAGTAACATGGAAGCCTTTATAAAAGGTCAAACAGCTTTATCTGCCAAACAATTAAAAAACTTAAAAACAGATAATTACCTTTTAAAAATACACGAAATGACACAACAATATAGTAAAGATATGGTTGGTAAAAGTGGTGATTTTGTTAAAGGTTTTGATTTAAAGGGTGTTTTAAATTTTAGAACTAAGATACAAAATGTTTATAATCAAGTTCCAAAAGATGACACAGTACAACAAGCACAAGTTTTAAAATATTTTCATAAAGTAGATGAACACATAGACGGTTTATTTGACAGTCTAATGTATAAGCCATCTAGTAATATGACTGCAACAAAAATAGCTGATATAAAAGAAGCTAGACGTTTATACCATAAATTATACGATGATTTTGGGCCTGTTATATCAAGAGAAATGGGTAGCAAAAACAAATTAGATGACAACTTTATAAATAGAATAGTAAATGTAGATGACATGAGTCCTTTGGAAATAGGTTTTTGGTTTCAAAATAATAAAAACATGGGTTTGAGTGAAAGAGTTATTGGAACTGTAAACAAAATTAGAGGAATACTAAAGGATGACCCTGATGCTTTATTAAAATTTAATGATCTCATTAAAAAATCTACTTTAAGTGAAATTGCTTTTACAGCCGTAAAAGAAGGTGGGAAAGGTAATGTAAACAGAGTAGTAGTAGACCCTGATTTACTTAAATCAGCTATAGATAAATGGTCTAGTACTAAATCTTCTAGAGATATATTTGATAATATTTTTGGTATAGAATCTAAAAGTACCAAGCAAGATTTAAATACTTTATTAGAAGTTGTTTTAGCAACTAACAAACAAACTAATTTTAAAATATCTGAAGAAGTTATAGACACAGGTGCATCAGCGTTATTCAGAACTGGTTCTGTAAACGATATAGCACAATTATTTTCTTACAAACAAGCTGGACTAGAAGGTCTATACGCATATAAAGTTTTGACAAGAGATATTAAAGAAATTGGAGCAGTTGATTTTAAAAAATCTATAGATTTAGTTAAAGATAAACGTATAAAACCTACTTTTATAGGTAGTAGTATTAAACAAATAGAAGATACCTATACAGACCCTAGAGGACAATACAGCCCAACTAATTTAGACCCTATAATGCCAAATGTAGGCGGAAGTGATGTAGATGATGAAACTATAAATGAAATAATTGGAGGTAAATGATGATACCGATGGAATTAATTTCTATGTTAGGTTCTACCGTATTGGGTGGTGTTATGAGTATTTTAGCTCAGAAAGGGCAAGCTGAACAAGAAAAACAAAAAATGTTAATGCAACGTGCTGGGTTTGCCGCAAAACAAACTGACAAAGCAAGAGATGTTAAAGATGCCCATACTAAACACACTAGACGTTGGATTGCTTTAATGTGTGTATTTTCTATTATTGTTGTACCTATTATGGCGCCAATATTTACTGATGTTAATGTAATTTACCAAATAGTCACTGAAGCAGATAGTGGTTGGTGGATTTTTGGTTCTACTTATGAAACGTCTGTTTGGAAAGAAGGCAATTCAATTTTCATAACAAACCTACAATCACATACAATTTTTTCAATCATAGGATTATATTTTGGAGGCAGTTTGACACGTAAATAATTATGGCTAAAACTAAAAACATACCCACTAACAAAAAGTTATATTCAAGAGTAAAAGCAGAAGCTAAAAAAAAGTTTAAAGTTTACCCTTCAGCTTATGCAAACGCCTGGCTTGTAAGAACATACAAGAAAAGAGGTGGTGGTTACAGAAGTGGCTAGGGCTAGTGGTGGGCTTACCAAGTGGTTTAAAGATAAATGGGTAGATATAGGAGCTCCGAAGAAAAAAGGTAAATATCAACCTTGTGGCCGTTCTAAAGGTAGTAAACGTGGTTATCCTAAGTGTGTACCTTTATCTAAAGCAAAAAGTATGTCTAAATCACAAAAAAAATCTGCTGTTACAAGGAAAAGAGCTAAGAAACAAGGAGTAGGTGGTAAACCTACTAATGTTTCAACTTATGCAAAAAGAGGTAGAAAATAATGGTTTTAAAAAAATACCAAAACAAAACCGGTGGGTTAAACGAGGCTGGTAGAAAGTTTTTTAAAAGAACTACAGGAGCTAATCTTAAAAGACCTGTAACCGGCAAAGTTAAGCCAGGCTCTAAGGCGGCTAAACGAAGAGCTAGTTTTTGCGCAAGAATGAGTGGCGTTAAAGGCCCTATGAAAGACAGTAAAGGAAGACCAACTAGAAAAGCCCTAGCACTTAGGAAATGGCGATGTCGCAAATCATAGCAAAACAATGTTTCATAGTAATGATAGTAATTATATTAGCTTATGGTATAGCTGATGCTATTGGAGATGTTACTTCTAGTGGTAGTACGACAAACACTCAATCTAATAACGCAGGCTCGAATACTGCAATTACCGGTGGATATGAAAGTTCGACTACATATCAATCAGGCTCAAGTTCTAACACGACTACAAACAATGAAACGAATAACTCAACTAATACCAAAACCGCTGTTAATAGTTCATCAGCGCCTGCTATGAGCGTTTACGGGCAAGACAGTTGTGTTATACCTCTTGCGGCAGGCATAACTGTAATAGGTTTTAGTGGAACGTTTGGAAGTTATTATGTCGACCCAAATTGCGAGAGAAGAAAGTCTGTATCTGTATTAGCTAAACTTGGTATGAAAGTCGCAGCAATATCATTGATGTGTCAAGATAAAAACGTATGGCAAGCAATGATGGACGCAGGTACTCCATGCCCAATAGATGGCTTGATAGGTGAAAAAGCTAAAGAAAAATGGATTGAAAAACGCAAACAAGAATTAACAGGTGGTACTAAAACCAAACCTAGTATGACTTGGAATAAATGAGGATAATGTTATGAGTAAAGGCTCTAGACCAAGACCTATGGACAAAAAAAAGTTTAATGAAAACTTTAGTAAAATATTTAATAAACAAAAAAAACATGAAAATAATACTAATTTGCCTGTTACTAAGTAGTTGTGCTAAACACACAGTAACATTAGGGCCTATGACAATTTATGGGAGTAATGAACAAGAAATACCTGTTCCTAATAAACAATGAAATATTTAAGCCTTTTGTTATTCCCTTTTGTAGTATTTGCAGATACACAAATTACTAATAACTTGATTACAAACGGAACGTTTGAAAACAACAATACTACTGGTTGGACAACTAATGGTAATGTTCAGGTACTAGGTGACTGTTGTGGTAGTAATTACGATTTAGAGTTTGGAGATAGTGGTAGTATAGAACAATCATTTAATCTTACATCTGATGTAATAACCCAACCTATGTTGAACAACGGTATTACCTTGAATTCAAGTGTACAAGTACAGAATGGTGAATGTGGTATATCAGGTTGTTGGGGAGGTCAAGGAGAAGCAGATACCTTTACAATACGTTTACAAATTAGAGATTCAGATAGTAATGTATTAGCTACTACAACACAGGAGAGAACTAATGTTACAGGAATTAATGGCAAAGATTTTACAGATAGTGTCTCGTATTCAGGTGTTGGTAGCAACATTGGAAATATTTTTCTTAGTGGTAGTGACGCTAATAGCCCTGCTAATCTTGGCGGGCCTAATTTGGATAATATTTCTGTAACAATGTCTTATGATGATGAGGTGTTGTCAGCAATACAAACATCACATATAACAACCACTTTTCAAGAAATAGAAGAAGTATTATCTACAGAAATAGAAACAGTAGAGTTTATACCAATAGAAGAATTTACTTTTGAGGCATATGAAGAACCAGTTATTCAAATAATTGAAGAAATATATATTGAAGAAATAGCTATGGAAGAAATCAACACAGGAATTGTTGAAATATTTACAATAGCTATTGAAGAAGAAATTATACCTATGGAGGTAGCATATGAAAAACCAACGACCATCGAAGCGTTCACAACAGAAATCAAAGGTTTTGAAGAAAGAATTGAAACAACAGAAAGTTTTAACAACACGCCAACAAGCGAAGTTATACAAGAGTTCTTTGAAGAACGGGAGACCCTCATCGAAACCCCTAACTCTAGCAGAGAAATTGAGCGAGAGCCTACACAACAAGAAATTGGAAGAGGAGAAGAAACTAGCACAATCGTACAAACTGAAACAGGAACAGGAAATGCAACAACACCAAGAAAAAACGAAGAAAGAGTTTCTACAGAGCCTAGAGAAGAAAGCACAGTCGCAGAAAACACACCTGAAGCTGTGGAGGAAACTGAAAACAATACTCCTAAACCTGAAAAAGAAACTACTGTTGCTACTGAAGAAGTAGATGAGGTTATCGGAGAAGGAGAAACAACAGATAGTGAATCAGGAAATGGAAGAACTGAAACAGTTGCTGAAAGAGAAGAAACCATCGAAAGCAGAGATACGGAGGTGGAAGAAAGCAGGGATAGTGGAAACACTACACTCAATACTAAAGTTATTTCAGTAGAATCTATAGAAAAGAAAGTCAACGAAACTCTAAAACGAGTTGACCAAAGACTAATTGCTACTTCCCTCATTGTAGCTAGGGCTATGGAAAGCCCCATTTCTATAGAGAATTATGGAAACACAAACAACGATATATTTAATAATCAACTAAATATTAATGGAGGTGATTATTTTGAAACAAGAAACTATATTGACAATCGAAATATATATGCTCAAAGTCAAGTCATTTATCAAGACAAAGTTACGAAACATAATGAAAATTTACAAAAAACTATAGATGAAACAATTAGAGCAGAAGAACATTTAAGGAGGATACGTGGATATTAAAGTAATAACAGGAGCTGTAGGTCTAGTAATAACTTTAGGTGGATTATTCGTTTATCAGGGACAATTAATCCAACGAGTAGAAGTATTAGAAGCTAAACAAACAGTAGATATTAAACCCTTGACAGCAGAAATTGCTATCAACAAAGCAGAAATAGCAGTATTAAATGCTAAAGTTGATGAAATAAAAGCTAGGTCAGACAACCCTCTAAGTCAATAATTATGCCAAAAAAAATAGATGTAGAAAAAGAACAAGCATTTGTAGATTATTTTACTGAAGGCTCAACACAGGGAAATGCAACTAAATCTGCTGAAAAAGCAGGTTGGAATAAAACTCCTGCGCAAATGGGTGCTTATTTAAAAAGAAAATTATCTGCAGAAATAAGACAAAAAAATGAAGAACGTATATTGGCAACATCAAGTCCAGCTATATCCGTTTTACAAGATTTGTTACATTCTGACCAAGATGCAGTAAAATTAAAAGCAGCCCAAGCTATATTAGATTTATCTAACTATTCATCACAAAACATTAATTTAGTGGTAGATAACGTAAACAGTAAAACAGATAAAGAATTGTTAGATGAGTTAAATACGTTGTTAGACAACAACCCAATACTTAAAAAACAAAAAGATATTACTAACAAAAAAGTAAGTATAATAAACACCAAAAGTAAAAACAAAGAACTTTTAAATTAAATATTCATTATTAATTTATTAAGGCGAAGATTTGGTGGCATTTATTTAGTCTTCATTAAGTGTACTTGTCATGACATTACCATTACACACCTTATTAATTTATTTTATTCAGGAAACTTAAAGTTATAATTAGCTACATAAGTATCTAAAAAATTTACTTTATTTTCTTCTGTAAACACTAGAGTTGGGTCTTCTTCTAGTTTTTTTCTTCTGTATTCATGCCAGTTTCTTATAGCTTGTTCACTACAATTATACCGGTTTTGTTCTATTTCTATATCAACTTCTCTTAGTTTATCCTCAAACTCAACAAATTTTTCCATAGCTTCACTCTTTACTCTTCCCATGTTTTTCTCCTATGTTGTCTTCTATAAACATATTTACTTGTTTTAATGCTAATTTTAAACTTATCTCTTCATCTTTTTCAAAATTATTTAACCATTTTACAAAATCATCTTTTGATTTTAACAAATACATCTTTTTTATTTTTTTAATTGTTATTAAAGTATCTAACATATTTAATCATCAAATGGGCTATCACTACAATCGATTTCTTTTTCTTCTTTTGTAGCATTATTTTTAATTAATTTTTCTAATTCATGTAATCTTTCTAGTTTTTTCTTTTGCATTTTGTATCTTTTTTGATTACGTTTTTTAAATAATGTAATTTTGTTTAAATAATAATCATGTTTTTCCTGTTTGAGTTTTAATAATTCATCAGGTTTTAATTTTTTTAATTTTAATAATCTTTGTTTTTTAAGTTTTGTTGCATTTTTTTTATAGTACAATTTGTTGTACAAAGCTCTACTTAAAGTTGTTTTTTTATCCATGTTTTACCTTGCAATTCTATTGTTTACCCATTGTTGTTCAAACTCTTTTTTTTCCTCTGTTGAAAAAATTTGATGTGTTAAACCATGTTTTTCCCTTGTTTTGTTTATATCAATTATGTATTTCTGCCAATCTATCATTAATGTATCTTGGTTTTCTTCTATGTAATCTCTATAAGACGTCATCAATAAACCCCTCACTTTGTTGCATTTTTTGTGCAACTGTTTGATTTTGTTGGTTATTTTTGTTGTTAGGTGTATAACTTCCGTCTTTAACAAATGCTTTTTTAATTTGTAACGTAAAGTACAACTTACCATTATCGTCTTTTCCTACCCAAAAATTCCATGTATAGTCTTGATTAGGAGCTAAACCCTCCGGTAACATAAACTTGCTGTTACTACCAAATGGTCTAATTCTTATTTTTTCTAGCTCATCAGGGGTTATATTAGGGTTTTTTAAATAAGCTTCATCTTTCTTGTCTTTCAACAACAATGAAGATTTATCTATAATGCTTTCACATTCTTGATTATATTCTTCGTTAGGGAATATTCTTATGTTTATATTTTTCATTTTATTTTTACCTCAAATAATTTTTCATAAGTTTCGTATTTTCCACCATATCTCTTAGGTTTTGGGTCTATATCTCCACCGTTTAACAAACAATTACTAAACTCTTTAAGTAGGTTTAACAAGTGTTCTTCAAACTTTTCATCAGGAAATATTTCCCATACCCTAAATACATTAGGTGTCCATTCACATAACTGGGTTTTTTCTATTGGATAACCGTTATGTTTTAATACTAGTTGTTGTCCAAATATCTGTGGTAATCTTGTTTTATCAAAATCATCTTTTAATTTACCACCTTCGTTTGGACATTTTATTTCAATAATAGTTTTTTCATCATCAGAAAGTCCGTCAGGTTTAGATGAAAGCGCTACAGTTGTTTCATCGTTTTTATCAAAATCTTCTAACAAAAAATCTTTTTGGTCATCTAGTGTAAATTTTGGGTATTTACCATTACTACACCTAATTAACCAGTTAGAAACCCCATCTATCTCATGTTCAGACCCCCAATTCATACGATTTTTAGCAAAATCATTAAATTCAGGTGTAAGACTAGGGTTTTTGGTTTGTAATAACATATCGCAACGATTTGTGTACTTACCAAATGCTATATTAATAAATTGTGAACTATGAAGTTCGTATCGCTTTTGCGAGTTGGGTTGGGCTTGTTTTTTCATTTATTTTATCCTCTTTAAATAGTGTTTCAAACACTTGTTTCTTGTCTTTTTTCTTTGCTTGTTCTAGTTTTAGTAAATCTTTGTCAATAACATTTACTTCTACTGTTTTGTCTTCATCAGGTAAGTCTTCGCCACGATAAATGTACAAAGCTAACCCAAACATAGCAATACATTTAACCAAACATCTCATTTTAGCTGTATTAACTTGCCATGAATTAGGGTTTGCTATGGGTTTATTAGCGTAATTCATTACCGGTAGGGACATTTCTCTACTATTGCCTTCAATATCTACAACACAAATAACTTCTTCTGTACCGTCAGGGTACTTGATTCTAGGTAGATATTTGTATGTTGCTTGGGGATAGTACCTCATTAGTATATCCCACCCACTAGCCCATGATAAATAGGTTAATTGGGTGTTTTCACCTTTTGTGTCGGTGTATTCGTTTACATTAACACGACTTAGTGTATCCCATATCTCAGCAAATTCTGTCTTGTTTTCCATATTTTGCCTCTTGTTTTAGTGGTGGTAAGGTAATATCTATTATTACAAAAGAGGAAAACCCTACCACCGTTGCTCTCATCTCTAACTACATTAGTAGTGATAAAGAACTTAACATAAAAAAATAATTATTTAAAGAGATATTTACACAATAAAAGAGTGGACATGAAATAATTAATTATGTATGGTGATGTTATAATTAAATATATATAGATATATAATTACATATATATATAAATATAATTATAAGGAAAGTGTATGACTAAACAAGAATTTAAGCAAATCATTGGTTTGTTTGACAAAACGTACCCTAAACAAGTACCACTAACAACAGAGCAACAGGGGGTTTTTTGGATGTCTTTGCAAAGATACACAAAAGAACAAGTGTTCCTCGCATTTATATCACACACAGAAGACAAAGAATTTGGTATATGGAAACCCCAAGTACCAGTTAATATTACTAAATTTCTTGCAAACACTGATTTGGAAATAAAATCAAAGTTTCAAGCATTCTTTCAACACAAAGAAGTTAAAGACGACTTAGCTGTTAAACTATACAAGCAAATGGGTGGTAGTAAATTGAGTAGAATTACACAGAAAGAGTACATTATAAAAGAAAAAGAATTTGTTGAAATGTATAAATTAAGTAAACACAGGGAACACTACCAGTTATTGACTAACGACCAAAAAAACAAATTATTTATGGATTAAACAATGAAAACACACGATGAACTTAAACAACAAAACGAAGAATATATAAAAAATTTATTAAACAAAGTAAATACTTGCCCAATCTCACTAGGAGAAGAAGAAATAGAAAAGGTAATACATAACATTTTTGTTTTTTACGAAAAAAAAGCGACATGGCAACAAACATTATCTAGGTTGGAAAAACTACAGAAACAAAAAGAATTACAAGAATACACCAAATTAGGTAAAGAATACGGTACAAACAAAGACAGGGAAGTCAAAGCCAAATTATCTAAAGAAGTAATAGATTTAGACGTTGAAATTAATCATGCCAGTTATATGGTTGAGGTATTTAAAGGTCTAATTACACAAACGGAAATTGCATGTCAAATGTATAGAACACATCAGGCAAGCAATAGAAGTCAATTAACAACTTATTCTAGTCTAGGATAGGAGAACACATGAAAAACAAGACATCAAAAATAAAACAAATAGAATCACATTTAAAAAAATACAAAAAAATAACTAGTTGGGAAGCTATAACAAAGTATAAAGCCACAAGGTTATCTAGTATTATTTTTACCCTTAAAGAAAGAGGTTTAAATATTAAAAGTATTAGAACACACGGTGATGATGGCGTACATTTTGCAACATACCGTTTAGTATAATTTTGTCTAAAAAAAACCACAACAAAAGACAACACAAAAAAGAAATGTCTAAAATGGCTGAGTTTGGTTGTTTCATTTGTAAAAAATACTATGGAATAACCAATACTCACGATGTAACTATACACCATTTACGAACAGGTGTAGGCATGGGACAACGAAATCATGACCAATTTATTTGTTTATGTGTAAAACACCATATGTTTGGGCCTGAAGCTATACACGGTATAGGAAAAAAGGCATGGGAAAAAAAATTTGAGTCAGAAATATCATTGTTAGAATGGTATAAAAAACAAGAATCAGAACGGTATTTAGAATGGGATGAATATGGAGATAAACAAAGTGGTTTTGTAAATGAATTTGGAGATAAAGACAAATGAAAGATGTTAAAACACAAAGTTTATTCGTTGAAAAAAACAGACCGGTTATAAATGTATCTAAAGAAATACAATATTTAACAAAATATGCTAACGAAGAAAAAATCCCTATACTGTATCATGAAGATTTTGCTAAATTAACCAACGAAATTGGGGTTGATAAATTTAGAAAAGATTTATCTCAGTATATTTACGAAGTAAGACCACCATACCCAACACAAGATATAACAATGGAAGATGTTGCAAAAACATTTTTCAGTTTAAAAGATACCTATACTTACCAATATACAAAACCCCAAGAAGATATTATAAAAAATGTAAACGAAAAACATGATGACTATAAATATCCTTATAAAACACACGGTTTAGGTATTATAGATACATCAGGTACACACAACGCTGTAAGTAATTATTACCACCAATTACTTAGACTTAATTGTCCAAGCGCCAGAGGTAAAGCAGTTGCAAATACATGGTCTGAGGGTACTGCTAACGATATATGGAGATGTTTGAAAGCATGTTGGGGTGGCATAAACAACATGAAAGAAGTAGAAATAAACGGTGTAAAACAAAGAATGGGTGGTGCTTTAACAAAAGATGCTTACAGAAGTACGTTTAGGTTGGGTAGTTTTATTGCAACACAATTTAAACCGTTAGTTGCAAAAACTATATACACCATGACTAAAGCAGAAAAAGTATTAGACACAAGTTGTGGTTGGGGCGACAGGTTAGCAGGTTTTTATACATCTAATGCAAAAGAATACATAGGTTCAGACCCAAACCCATTTACATTTTTAAAATACATACAACAAACTAAAGATTATGAAAAATTTTTAGGTAACAATAACCCTGATTTACATATAGAAGAAAACTTTTTTCATTGTAATGGTGTTAAAAAAGTAACAATTTACAGGTCTGGCGCTGAAAACTTGCCATGGCAAGATATAAAAAACATAGATTGCTCGTTTACTAGTCCACCATATTTTTCAACAGAAAAGTATAACGAGGGTGGCGACAAAGAAGAAGACCAATCATGGAAAAAATTTGTAACATTTGATGATTGGTTGTATAAGTTTTTTATGCCAGTAAGTATAAATTGTTTTAACAGTTTGTCAGATAAAGGTCATTTGCTTATAAACATTATAGACCCAACTATTAAAAGTAAACGTTATCGTTGTTGTGATGTTATTGTTGATGAATTGTTAGACTCTTATAAAGGTATAGTTGGTATGACTATGGCACAAAGACCGTTAAAACGCACAGCTATACAACGTAAAAACAACGAAAAAGGGTTAAACGAAAATTTGGCTTTAATGGATGATGATAATAAACTATTAGCACATTACATAGAAAATATATGGTGTTTTGGTAAAAACAATATAGATTATTTTGAAGATTATAAAACAGAACGCGATAGACAAGGGAGTTTGTTTTGAAAAAAAATTATTATTGTTATAGAGCAACAGTTGTATTTAGTGGCGCTGTTGGGGCAACATCAGAAAAAGATGCTATAAACAAGGTAGTCAAAGAAAGTGAAAGATTACCTGAAACTGTTTCATTTACACACAAAGAAGTCAAAGTAAGAAAATTACAAAAAAAACCAGAGGTTGGCTTATATCACGACCCAAAATATGAATTATGAATATATTAAAATGGACGAGCTCAATAATACTTTCAAGTGGTTTATGTTTAACAGCTTTAAATATATACCCTTTAAACCTTTATGTTCAATTTGTTGGCGTTATGGGTTGGGTTTATGTTGGCGTTTTATGGGAAGATTACTCTATAATTTTTATTAACGTTGTTGGTATAATAATACTAGGAAGTGGAATAATTTATTCGTGGTGATTTATGAATGTTGAATTATTAAAATTATTGTTGCCAAGCTCACCTGTATTAGAAGTTACCGGACAATCACATAACTGTATGACATCTGAAGATGTAAATACTTTAATGGGATATAGTGGCTTAACTGAAACAGAATATATGTTCGTTATTAATAAATATTTGGACAGTGAACAAGGTTTAAATAGTAAATTTTACAAAATTATAAAACAAGAAATATTAGAGCTGTTAGATAACAAAAATATTCTAAAACGTAACAAAGTACATTATACGAACAAAACTCCTATAAAAATAGGTAAATTATTAAAAATGGCAATTATAGAGGTTACTGTTGATAAATGTTTTGTTTGTTCCGGTACTGGTTTTTTAATAAATTTAAACAACATAAGCACATGTCCACATTGTAAAAACGGTATATTCAATTATACAGATGATGTAAGAAAAAATATTTTGAAAGTGAAGACTAACGATTACTTAAAATTTAAAAAAATATATTTAGAAATATTAGATTACGTTAAAAATTTAGAAATATCAGCGTTAGACAAATTAGATAAGATGAAAATTTAGAAAAAAAAACCCCTCACTAAATTAATAATGAGGGGGGAGGAAAAACTAGTTTTAACTAGTTATTTCAATGTTTGTTCGCAAACCGGACAATCAGTTGTATCTTCTGTTTTCCAAACAGACGGTATAGGTACTACTATATATTGTCTTTTCGGATACAATTTCTGTTGAGCATTTTTCAAATCAATAGTGTCATCTTCGTTCTCATAAGTGTCACTTGACGCTGTCAAAATGCTACCGGTTGTTTCGCTTATATATACTAATCCATATTTCATGTTTTACCTCTTGTTTTAAAATGTTAATTGTTGATGAGGTTTTGCTACTAAATAACCAACCGAACACACAATGTTTCCAGTTTGTTTTTCTATTTTGGAGCTTACCTCGTTTACTTTACCTATTTTTTCATAATCATCGTTTGGTAAATTAACTTTACCTGACGGATAATCATGACATTTGTGTGCGTAAGATTTAGCGTCATCTTCATTACTAAATGTTTTTACTAGAAAATATCTATAAAAATACCCAGCAACATCTTTTTCTTTGCAATAATCTCTGCGCATTACATCAAAGCATTGTTTCATGTTTACCTCCTTTGTTGTAAAAGACGCCCGAAGGCGTTTCGGATAATTAATCCTCGTCAGTTTTACTCTTTATTTTTTCGCCCCATATATGAATTTTAGGGTGTAATCTACATTCTTTATTTTTTTTCTTTATATATTTAATAAATTCCATGAACGGAACTATCAACATACCCAACAAACAACCTAGCATTACCACGAAACCAAAATAAAACTCCATTTGTAAAAAGAAACCTAATCCGTCTGAAATAGTATTTGATAATCCAGCAGAAATAATTCCCAACAAAAAGGCTGATACTATGGTTTTAAAGTATTTTTCTATATATACCTCTAAACAAAGATAAGTAAAATAGAAAGCTATACACAATACAAGATTGTCTATTATACCAAAAATTAAAATTGTTAATGTATTCATATTTTCCTCCTGTTGCAATAGACCCCTGAAAGAGTTTCATGTTTTCAGGGGTTTCGAGTATTTAACTCTCATCAGTATTACTTATTTAACTGTTATTTTGAAAGAATAAGTATCTTTAAAAAAATTTGCTAAATGTTTAGCGCTTTTACCTATAAAAGATACATTATTAACATTGTATTTAATGTCATGTATTCCGTTTTTAACAATACCTTCAACGCCACTATTTTCTCCAAAATCAGCGACCCAACCTGTTATTTTTCTAACAACTTTATCTTTTGAGTGTACAGTATATCTTTTCATATTATTTTCCTCCTTTTGTAATAGACCTAATCAATAAGATTAGGTTTCGGGTATCTAACCCTCATCAGTATTACTTTATTTACATTTCACCCCAATTACTAGAACTCAACCAATCATCATCTGCTTTTTGGTTTCGGTCTTGTTGTTGAAGTTGTTTTTGTAATTTTTTATTGTTCAAGCATTTATCACATAATAAGCGGTCTCCGTGAATACTTGTGCTACCACAAGGCACTTGAACCTCTTTTACGTCATAACCTTTTTCTATAACTTGAATTACTTTGTTTTCGCAAGTCATTATATTTCCTCCTATTGTAATAGACCCAATCAATAAGATTGGGTTTCGGATATTGAATCCTCATCAGTATTACTTTTGTCTAGAATTACCTAATTCTATCATATGTACCTAATTCATCAGAATTACCTACACATTCTATATATTCGTTTTTATCTGCTTTAGCGCTTACAAACTCGTTGAAATAGGTATCACGTGCAACTTCTACTGCTTTTTCTTTAGCCTCTTTTTTGTTGTGTGCATTTACTTCAACTTGAAGTCTAAGTACGACATCAACATCTAAATAATATACTTTTAATTTTGACATTTTATTTTCCTCCTGTTGTAATATACACCCAAATAAATTGGGTGTTTCGGATATTAAATCCTCGTCAGTATTACTATAGTCTATATTGTTGTCTACTTCCTACCGAAGTCAACTGTAATATTTCAACTTTACGATTTTTTGGGTTATATAATGCAGTTTTAATAACTACATCATCAACCAAAAACTCATATTTTACATATTCAGTTTCAGTTGTTTCACATCTAAAAACAGTTTTTTTAGTTTCTGTTTTAACAAAATCAAAAGAATTACTCGCACTAGTACCAATTTTAATATCGGTAGTAGTATATTCTCTTGTTCCGTATGATTTAGAACTGTTATAATTTGGCGCATCTACAACGCACCATATTGGATATGATCTCATATTTTCCTCCTTTTTGTAATATACGGTATTGGTTAAATGTGTTTTTGTTGCTCGTGGGTTCGTACGCCCCAGTCTTAGTCTACATCAAATACCCAACACCGTTTCGGTTACTAAAACCTCATCAGTATTACTTATGCGCCTTCTATTTCGTATGTTTTGTGCATTTCCAGTCTACTAATAATAATATGTTCAAAATCACCTTCTGCAATATTAATTACATTTATATTTTCGTAAACATTTAAATCGTCAACCAACTCAACGCCTTCTTTTGTTAATAAATAAAAAAATTCACTCATTAAGGTTGAATGTACTTTTTCACCGTTTACATCTACAAACCAATTATTTAATTTGTGTCCGTTTTTGTTAATTGTTTTAAATACTGTAACTTCACTTAAATTTATTTTTTGCATTTTTTCCTCCTTTGTTGCCGTTTCATACTTTTGTAATCATCAGTTACGGTTACACCGTAAAACGTACATACAGGGGGTTATAATGAATATACAAAATAACCCCACCAATTAAGGAGGAGGAATATTACCTTTACAGGTCAATTAAAAACACTAACAAATGTTAATGTTTCACGTGTTCCGTTTTATTAACTCTCTGGCTTTATTATCGGAAAATACTAGGTGTTGGAAACCTCTGTACAGTACCTATGGATGTTACCTTTTTATTAAATTAAGTCCGGTTTTAATGTTTACCAATAAGTCTATATTTGTTTCCCATTTTTTTAAATTTCGCCCAAACTAACAAATGTTGGGTGGAGTTAAATATCTGTTAATACTTAAAGGTACTGTTAAACGTTACTCAAACGGATTGCCGGTTGGTAGGTGTACCTAGTTTCTTGTTGGCTTGTGGTAGTTGAAACTCTAAAACATTATTCTACCAAGTGGTTAATTCCATATATAGTAAATTAATACTACCCACTAAAGATACTGTATACCCAAATAATACAAATTACAAGAAATAATTAATTAATTAAGTAATTATTTTCATTATAGGTATTAAACAAAAACCAATACCTATTAAATTTCCCGAAGACCTATATATACCGTGTATTTTTATTACTTATATGTAAGGGGAGAGTATATATATTATTATATAATTATAAGGTTATATGGGTGGTATTATGGGTTTAAAAGACGTACTTCTTCCCACACTATAACGTTAAATAAAAGTTTAATAATACCTTATGGGTTGTAATTACAAGGGTTTAAATAATAACCATTACTTATTAGGTTAATTGGTTTATTAGTTTATTATAATATAAGGTTATCTGTAGTTAGTTTATTATAATATTATTAAATACCCATTAACCCCCTTTACGAATCCATTAGTTTGAGGTCGTCCAGTTCACTTATTATTCTCAGAAATAAAGTTCATCTACTACTACCATTACCATACACACACAAATAACCTTATATCAGGGCGAATAACACCCTTTTTCACGTGTTTTCGGCGAATAATGTACATTGGTACTTGTAAACAATTTTGAAAAAGTATTATAATGGAGATGACCCACCCTGCTTTGTAATTACGATATGGACAAAAATAAAAGAGTAAACGAAATACTAAAAACCCTCAAAAAACGGACAGAGGAGAATAAGTTAAATTATTACGAGCCTTACAGGTTTCAAAAAAACTTCCACGAAACCGGATTGGAGGCGAATCAACGTTTATTAATGGCTGCCAATAGGGTTGGTAAAAGTTATGTTGGAGCTATGGAAATGGCTATACACTCTACCGGATTATACCCTAAATGGTGGAAAGGGAGAAGATTTGATAAACCTATACGGGCTTGGGTTTGTGGAGCGAGCAATGAAACTACACGAGATATTTGTCAAAGGGAGTTATTTGGACAACCTGATAATCCTAATGACAAAGGAAAAGGTAGTATTCCCAAGCATTTATTAGGTGATTTTGTAAGAAAGCCTGGAGTACCAAATGCTTTTTCATCAGTTATGGTTAAACACATTACAGGTGGTTGGTCAAGAATTGCGTTTAAAGCGTATGAAATGGGTGCAGAAAAATTTATGGGAGAGTCTATAGATTTAGTGTGGTTAGACGAAGAACCATCACAAGATATATACTCACAATGTATTACTCGTACCCTAGATAGACAAGGACAAGTTTATTTAACGTTTACGCCTGAATCAGGTATGACAGAAGTAGTACAAAACTTTACATCCAACTTAAAACCTAAACAAGCTCTAATAACAGCTGGTTGGGAAGACGCAAGTCATTTAACAGATGACATGAAAGAACAAATACTTTCAGCGTTACCACCACACGAAAGAGAGTTGAGAAGTAAAGGGATTCCAATGATTGGCTCTGGATTGGTATTTCCTATAGATGAGGATACCCTGACCTGCGACCCGTTCATCATACCCTCGCACTTTCCGAGAATCGCAGGTCTAGATTTTGGTTACGACCACCCTACAGCAGTAGTTTGGGTTGCGTGGGATAGAGATAAGGATATTGTATATGTTTACGATTGTTACCGAGAATCTAAACAAACACCTGATTACCATGCATCACACATAAATAGTCGTGAAGGTAGCCATTTCATACCAATTTCGTGGCCTCATGACGGATATCAACACGATAAAGGGAGTGGTATAACACTTGCAGAACAATACCGTACAGCTCGTGTAAATATGTTACCATTTCATTTTGAGAATCCGCCAGCTTTGGGTGAGAAAAAAGGTGGTAACTCGGTTGAAGCTGGGTTAATGGAAATGTTGACTAGAATGGAACAGGGTAAATTTAGAGTATTTAATACAATGTATGATTGGTTTGAAGAATACAGAATGTATCACAGGAAAGATGGTAAATTGGTTAAATTAAAAGATGATTTAATGGCGGCAACACGTTACGCTGTTATGAGTTTAAGGCATGCAGATGTTGAAACATCTAGATGGCATAAAAAAGGTCGATTAGGCCCTAAAGTAGCAATAGTATAGGAGTATAAAATGGCAACATTAGAAGATTTTAAAAATAAAATAGCTAAAATAAGAGGGAAGACTAAAGATAGGCTCAATAATCTTGAAAATTTAAGAAATTTTTCAGGAGCTATATCTGATAGAGAAAAAAGTTTAATTAAAGAACAAGAAACATTTGTTGGTGGTGGAAAAGCTGACACTAAAGATAAAAGAACAAAATTTAAAAAACTAGCAGATAGTATTTTTTACGATTAAAACAAAGGAATATAATGGCTAAAACCAAAAAAATGAGTAATGATGAACTAGCTTCACGTTTAGAAAGCGAAGTTCAAAATGCAACCGGACACATGAATAGTGAGCTTTCAGGGCAACGTGAAGATTCTATGAAATACTATTTAGGTGAAAAGTTTGGTAACGAAATAGACGGAAGGTCTGAGATTGTTACTACTGATGTAAGAGATACAATAGAGTATATAATGCCATCGTTGATGAGAATATTTACTACACACAACAATGTAGCAGAGTTTGAGCCTGAAGGCCCTGAAGATGTTGAAATGGCGCAACAAGCAACAGACTATGTAAACTATGTTTTTAATAAGCAAAACAACGGTTTCAAAGTTTTATATGATGTGTTTAAAGATGCTTTAATTAGTAAAACAGGTGTTGTTAAACATTTTTGGGAAGAAAAAGTAGAATCTAAAACAGAAACATACACAAATTTAACAGAAATAGAATATCAGGCAATATTAGCCAACGATGATTTAAAAATATTAGAAAAAACAGAAAATTTACAACAAAAAGAAACTCAAGATGAAATGGGTAATGTTATACCTGCTATTTACACCTATGACTGTGTTGTACAACGTATAAAAATTAACGGACAAGTAAAAATATTATCAGTTCCACCTGAAGAATTTTTAATATCTAGAAGGGCAACGAGTATAGAATCTGCACAATTCGTTTGTCATAGAGTAAAAAAATCTGTAACTGATTTAATTTTAGAAGGATATGATGAGAAAGTAATAGAAAACTTACCTACATATAACAGTAGTCAAGCAGAATACGATGAAGAAAGACTAGCAAGATATAGTTATGACGATGATTCTATACCCCCTGACGAAGGCGAAGGAGCAACTAGACAAATATGGTTAGATGAATGTTATACAAGAATAGATTATGATGGAGATGGTATAGCAGAATTAAGAAAAATTACCAAAGGTGGTAATATAATACTAGATAATGTCGAAATAGACATGATTCCTTTTTCAACAATTTGTCCACTCCCTATACCTCATAAATTTTATGGTATGTCTGTAGCAGATACAGTAAAAGATATACAATTGATAAAATCTACAATAATGAGAAACTTGTTAGATAATATGTATTTAACAAATAATGCTAGATACGCTGTATTAGCTGGTCAAGTAGAATTAGATGATTTACTCACATCTAAGCCAGGTGGTATTGTTAGAATGAGAGCTCCAAACGCAGTAACACCCTTACCAACACCTTCTATACAACCATACGCATTCCAGATGGTACAGTATTTAGATAGCGTAAGAGAAGAAAGAAGTGGAGTATCTAAAATGACACAAGGGTTAAACCCTGATGTACTTACTTCTCATGTAACATCAGGAGCTATTTCTGCTGCAACAGAATCTTCTATGCAGAGAATAGAGTTAATTGCTCGTATATTTGCAGAAACAGGTATTAAAGATTTATTTAGAAACATTTATTCGTTAATTCAAAGATATGAAGATAGGGAGAAAGTCTTCTATTTACGAAATAAATTTGTACCAGTAGATGTTTCACGTTGGAAAGAAAAGTTAAATTGTAGTGTAAACGTTGGGATAGGTAGTGGTAGCCAACAAACAAAAATACAATCTATGTCTAGTATTATGACTATAATACAAAGTCTAGTACAACAAGGTGGTATGGGAACGTTAGTATCACCACAAAATATATACAATGCAGTAACAGAATTTATAGAAACTGCTGGTTTTAAAAACGCAGACCAATTTGTTTCTAATCCTGCTAATATGCCACCTAAACAACCAAAACCTAGTATAGATGAAAAAATACAAGCGCAAAAATCACAATTAGAAATGCAAAAACTACAACTACAAGCTAAAGAATTAGAAATAGATACACAGTTAAAAGCACAAGAAGTTAGTATTAAGAAACAGGAATCTGAAATTAATTTAGCAATTAAATCACAAGAATTAATGTTGAAAAAACAACAAATGAAAATAAATGAAGCTGAACTGGCTTTGGAAGCAACTCAAAAAAGACCAATAGGAATAGGTAAAACATGAAAATATATAAAGATTTTCCAGTATATGGCGGATTACCACCAAGAGAATACTCAAAAACATTATCAAAAACTATAAAAATGTTAGAAAAAAGAGGAGTATCAGAAAGAAATGCTTTAAAAATCGCTAAAAACAATACTAAAAAGACTTATTTGTTACCATTAGCATGAAAGATTTAAACGAATTAAATATAGAAATAGAGTTAATTAAAAAAGATATTAATGATATAAAAAACAATCACTTACAGCATATTGAAAGAGATATGAGAGATGTAAAGATTGAGGTTTTTAGATTTAAATATGTTGTTTGGGGAGCTTTAGTTATATTTATATTAATGACAGATAAATTTACACAATTACTAAAACTTTTATAGGAGAAACATTATGTGTCCAATGGGAAAAGGAACTTACGGTAGTAAAGTAGGAAGACCAAAGAAAAAAAATAAGAAAAAAGACAAGAAAAAGAAAAAATAATTGAATAACACACAATTACAACAACTTATGTTGAAATATAGAATTTCAGTAAATGAGTTATCTTTATATACCGGTATGAAACATAACGATATTAAGGGATATCTTGCTGGGAGAAAAACGATACCTGATAATTTATCAGATCGAATCAAACAGATAGGAGAAAAAAATGACAACAGATAACAACGAGAAGATAAAGACTGGCGAAGAAGCGCAAAACGTTTTAGAGAGTCCTGTAGTGGTAGGAGCATTTAATCAAATTTTGAATGCAGGTTACCAAGCATGGATTTCTACTGAACCCAGCGATACTAAAACTAGAGAAAGTCTTTATTACCAACAAAGAGCAACGTTGGAGTTTAAGCAAACACTTATATCTACTGTAGATAATGGTAAAATTGCTAAAAACGAAATAAGGGAGGGTAAAAATGAGTAAAGGTACTATACCCACTAAACAAAGTAATGTTGGAGGAATTCCTGTAACTGACCTTTCGTCAGCACAGGCTGCTATTTTAGCTTCACAGAAACCTAAAGAGGAGACATCTAATGAAGTTGAGGTACAAACAGAAGTAGAGGATAATACTTCTGAACAGGTAATGGAAAACACCGAATCAGTTGAGCAAATAGAAGACACACCACAAATGGAAACAAATGAGGCTCTTCTTAATGACAATTTAGTTGAAGATGTACAAACAGAAACTCAAGAGGAACAACCAACTTACACCGTCAATCTAGACGGCAACGAAAGTGAAGTCACCCTCGATGAGTTAAAGAGAGGATATTATAGACACGCTGATTACACTAAAAAAACCATGTCTTTGTCAGACGAGAAAAAAGAACTTAATTCAGAGTTAGATAAAACTCGTTTAGAAAGACAAAATTATTTAAACGCACTTGAGACATACAATTCACAAACGAATGGAGAGTTAAAGGAACTTGAAAGGACTAACTGGACTGACCTTGAGATTAATGACCGCGATACTTTTTTACAAAAAAAAGGTAGATATTTAGAGTTAAAAGAAAATCAAACTAAAGCAGAGTTAGAAAAGAAAGAGTTGTTAGAAAAAACAACTTTGGAAAATCAAACTAAAATGAAAGAGTTGATTAAAGAAAACCAAAGTATTCTTGCAAGAGAATTACCTATTATAAACGACCCTCAAAAAGGCCCTACTATAAAAAGAGCCATTAAAACTTTTGGGTTAAATCAAGGTTTTTCACAACAAGAAATGGATAATATCTTTGATGCAAAAAGTGTTTTAGTTTTATATAAAGCTATGCAGTTTGATAACTTACAAAACACTAAAATATCTAACAAAAAAAGTAAAAATGTACCTAAAGTAACTAAGCCAGGCACTGGCGTTACTCGTGGAGATATTAGTAGCGAGAAAGTAATGAAACAAAAAGCTAGATTAAGAAGAACTGGTAAATTAGATGATGCGGCAGCATTAATAAAAGCTACAATGTCTTAATCTTTAAATTAACTTTAAACACAGAGGTGTAATTAAAAATGGCACAATTAACAAATACATTTGAAACGTATGATGCTGTTGGTAATAGAGAAGATTTGCAGAATATTATTTATAATATTTCTCCAACTGAAACACCATTTATGTCAAGTATAGGAACTGGAACAGCTTCTTTTACTAAACATGAGTGGCAAACAGATTCTTTGGCTTCAGCGTCTACATCAAACGCTGTAATCGAAGGTGACGAAGCTACTTTAGATGCATCAACTGCTACTGTAAGAATCGGTAACCACACACAGATCATGGATAAGACTGTTGTAATTACTGGTACACAAGAAGCAGTAGACAAAGCTGGTAGAGCAAGTGAACTTGCATACCAAATAGCTAAGAAATCAAAAGAGTTAAAAAGAGACATCGAGTCTACTTTATTAACTAACCAAGCAAGAGTTGCTGGTAACGCATCAACAGCTAGAAAATTTGGTTCAATCGGAGCTTTCATTGCAACAAATGATAACTTAGCTGCCGATGGAACATCTCCAACAGCTGCTGATGGTTCTGACGCTAGAAATGACGGAACTCAAAGAGGCTTAACAGAAGCTATGTTGAAGGACGTTATCAAAGGTACATGGAACTCAGGTGGTAACCCATCTGTAATCATGGTAGGCCCTTTCAATAAGCAAAAGATCTCAGGATTCACAGGTGGATCTACAAGATTTGATGCTTCTGAAGATAAGACTTTATACACTTCAATCGATGTGTATTCTTCTGACTTCGGTGATCTTGAAGTAGTACCTAACAGATTCTCTAGAGAAAGAGACGCTTTAGTACTAGACATGGATTACTGGGCAGTTGGGTTCTTAAGAGACTTTACTATGCATGAACTTTCAAAAACTGGTGACTCAGAGAAAAGACAGCTTTTAGCTGAACTTACTTTGATCTCTAGAAATGAAGGTGCTTCAGGTGGAGTATTCGACCTAACAACATCATAATCTATACATGTATAGGGGAGTAACCTCAAAATACTCCCCTTGCATTAATCCAAATATGAAGTATTAAGAGGTCAATAATACGGAACATAAAAAGGAGAAAACATGAGAACATTAAACGACTATTTTTTAACTGCTGAAATTGAAGATATTAGTACAGCTTCATCTACATTTGTTGCAGTACCTGATGGTGGTAGAGTAATTAAAATTATCTCTGCATTACAAGGTGCTATATCAGGTGGAGATGCTGCCCTATCTTTTGAGATTGGTGGAACAGCTATAACTGGTGGTGGCATTACTGTTGCACATTCAGGATCAGCTGCTGGAACTGTAGATTCATCTGCACCTACTGCTGCTAATAGAGTAGAAGAAGATGGTACAATTGAAATCATTACAGATGGTGGCTCTACTGGAGCTAAAAAATGTCTTATTACATTCGTGATAAGAAGATAATAAATTAGGGGGTGGCAACACCCCCAACTAAAGGAGAAATAAATGTCATACATAGCAATGAAGCCAACAACAACTGAAAAATTAGCATCTTCAGGATCTTCATCTCAAACTGCTGCTTTTGCAGATGGTATAGAGTATGTTAGAGTTATAGCAGA